>Ga0136557_1000160_pt1 | contig 54976 bp, 38 predicted proteins | sample AntRauTorckE6832_FD_104796 | JGI IMG/M metagenome (GOLD analysis project Ga0136557, IMG submission 104796) | Saline lake microbial communities from Rauer Islands, Antarctica - Metagenome Torckler E6 #832 | ecosystem: Environmental > Aquatic > Non-marine Saline and Alkaline > Saline | place...
GAAGAGCAGATCAATTGGAATGAAGACTTGTATTATGGCTCTGCTCAAGACTATTTGGCTGCCGTTCAGTCAACACCTGATGAGTACGAAAGGGTTTTAATTGTGGGCCATAATCCCCTGATGGAGAATACAGCCGGGATTTTAGCGGGGGGCGAACAAAAAACAGCACTACGCATGCCAACCGCAGCGCTTATTTGCCTGGAAACATTCGCAGACTCCTGGGAAACCATAGTCCCCGGCACCTGCCAGATCAAATGGATGATAATTCCCAAGGTTCTGAGTAAGATTTTATAGGGCTCAGTTCAGGTACAAGCGACAAGGTACAAGGTGCAAGATATTTCTTGAGCCTTGCCCCTTGTGACTTGAACCTTTTCCTTAAAAATTTCTGTCGATTTGTTATATTGACCCAGCTAAAAAATTCAACCCAATCATTTACAGCAGATGCAATACCAACAAAATTTTTTCTATCTCTGCAAAACCCCTTTAAGTGCAGAAGGCCCTGAACATGTTGAAATTATCACCCGTGCCGAAAACAGTGAAGATTTCCCCCGTGTATTTCAGGAATTTGAAGAACTGCGCTCTCATGCTTTCAATGAAGACAAAATTTACAGCGTAGTCCGTGCCGATGATATTTATGAACTGGTACGCACCAACACCGAAGAAAATGCCAAAGAACAGGCCTACGAGCAAGCAGAACAGGAGATCATTACCAATCTGCAACATCGCGTAATGCAGGGTAAGGATGCGAATGCTAAAGCTATTTTAAAAGAAGTGTATGATATAGAGGGGTAAGCCTGCTTTTGGAACTCATTAAATTCAAAAACCCGCACTCAAACCGAGCGCGGGTTTTTTATGATCGATAGTTTCAATCACGTTTATGTAATGCATTCTTTAAAATTAAATGCGGTCTTACTTTGAAGTAGAGTGAGGAACGATCACTCCATCCCCTAAATCAAAATAGACAATACTGCTGAAAAGGCTATAAAATCCATCTTCATGAACAGCCCGGATTTTATATGCTACCCAACCGTTGGGTCCGTTTGGGAGGGAGGGTATTAATTGTAAGTCAGGGTCGGTAGTCATCATGTCTACATACGAAGTAGCGCTTATGGTAGCCCAGAGACCCCAATTGGTAGAAGAGCCGACTTTACGGTGAATTTCATATTCATGAGCTCCTGTAGTGGCAGACCAATCTAATTTTGGGTGATCATTTTGCACGCTGCCGGTTACATAAGGCCGGCCTACAAAGGGTTCACTCGAGGCAATAGGATCAGTATTACTGTCGGGGTCGTTATTCACGTATTTGTTGGTGTATGGTTCCTGTCCGGTAGCCAATAAAATACCCGCTACGTGTGGTGCAGCCATGGAGGTACCGTTTTCTGTATTGGTTCCTCCATTTCGCCATAGTGAAAGAACATCAACTCCAGGGTTTGAATATTCAATTGGTGGGTTACCATAATTTGAAAACGAGGCAAAATCATCGTTATCGTCATGAGCCGATACCGTCCAAATATTTGTGTGGTTTAAACGAGCAGGAGATTTATTGTTTGCATGTTGATCTTCATTGCCCGCGGCAATTGTAATTAGCAGTCCATCATCAGCCGCAGCATCAATTGTGCCCTCCATGATTGTAAGAGGTAGATCAATATAGGGATGTCCGCTAGTTGGCCATCCCAAACTAATATTAGCAACGTCCCCAACTGAATACCGAGAAACTATATAATCAATCCCTGCGTCAAGATCACTAGTGTAGCAATAGCCTCCAGAATCACATACTTTTACAGATACTACATCCGCATCAGCCGCTACCCCTACTACACCCATAGAATTATTTTTAGCAGCAATAGTTCCTGCTACATGAGTACCATGTCCATGTCCGTCATCTGCACTTTCTCCAGCAACAAATGATACACTGTTATGGGTATCTACATTTAAATCGGGATGGTCCAAATCTATACCGGTATCGAGCACCCAAGCTTTTTTCCCAGTTCCATCTAAAAATCCTCCAACACGGTTTACGCCCCATGGAGTAGTTTGGCTCATCATAGTATAGGAGGAATTATCCACAGAAGAGTCGATCATTTGAATAGCTTTATATTTTATATCCTGAACAACCGCTTTGACACGGTCATCTTTTTCTAAAGCTTTAACTTGTTCAGGTGTAAGTTTGGCGGCAAATCCTTTTAATGCGTATTTGTATTGGTGAATCAGCGAATCACTATCGATACTTAATTCAGAAAAAATAGCATTTGTTCTTTGGACAGCTTCCGAGGCAGCTTGATCTGAAATTTGTCGTCCATTCTGATCTTTATAAACGACGATATATCGACCTGGAGCTAATTCTGGGTCTTTCTCAGAAGTTTTAGCAAGTGTTTTATTTTCTTGCGTTTGACTATCTGGGGGGGGGGGTGTTATTTTGGTAATTCGTTGTTTGTTCGCAGCCTATTATTAGAATAAATGTAGCTATGAGTAAACAAAAATATGTTGATTTGAAATAATTCATGAGTTTTCCTTTTATTTTTTGTTTCTGTAAGAAGGGGCACTTTGTACATCCCGACCCCGTTTTAGAAAAGAGAGTTAAGCAACTAAATTGTTACAAAAATAATCAATTATGAATTACTCAATGTTATTCTTCTTCTTTTTAATACTAATTATAGTTGGATGTGGGACTGATTCTAATCCGAATGAGATAGAAATGAATTGGGGAATAGTGGAATTGAATGAATCGCAAATATTATCAGTGTCATTTTCAGATAATATATTATTTGCAGGAACTGAAAATGGTGCCTATAAATTAAATATAGAAAGTGACATTGAGTGGGAAGAGATTGGTTTACATTCAGATACAACCGATGTAACTAAAATTATTTCACTGAATTCTGAACATATTTTTGCAACTCTTAGATATGATACAATTAGGAATGAAGATAAAGTACTTTTTGAAAGTACAGATGGAGGAAGTTCATGGGAAGGGTGGACATTAGAAATAACAGGTGCATCAAATAGTTATTCATATCTATATTTTCTTGATTATGACAATAATGACCCAAATGTTTTATACGGTTATAGTGGTTATATTTTGCGTTCAAACAACACAGGGCAAATCTGGGAGCAAATATTTACAGGAAATGTCTCAGAGTTTTTATATGTGAGTAAAGATCATTCCAATCAAATATGGACAGGGGGTTGGAATAATACTTTTTCGCCCTATTTGGCCAAATCAAGTGATGGGGGTGAAAATTGGAAAGTTTTGAATGAAGAAATTAGTTTTAATACAGATTCAAATGTATACGCTGTAGCTGTTCACAAAGAAGATGAGGAAGCTGTTTTAGCAGGATTTGGTGGAGCAACAAATGCGGCTAATGTAATTCGTAAATCTGAAGATGGCGGAGGAAGTTGGGAAACTGTGTTAAACGGCTACAATATACGTTCCCTTAAAAATAGTGACCTTCAACTTAACAGAGTATATGCTTCCGGTCGCTCTCCACAAGGTCAATTATTTGTAGCTATATCAGATAACTATGGTGATTCCTGGGAAATAGAAACGTATGAAGAAAGTCCGGCTGGTATTCAAACCAATGATATGGTGGTAACCGAAGTAAATGGGAATGAGACGATTTACTTTGGCACGAATAAAGGTGTGTATTCCCTCTCATTTGAGTGAAAGATCAATTTGTTTGAAATTCAAAAACCCGCACTTAAATCAAGTGCGGGTTTTTTTATGATCGATATTTCTTGTATTGATTATTTCAAGTATTAACTGGCACAATGGTAACTTTATAGGAATTGGTATATTCGAAATTGAAAGGAGGGCAACATATAAATCCAAATCTTAATTATTTGATGGGGTATTTTGAACCATGTTCTGATCATCACAACTTGTTATTACCAATAAGGCAATAACACCAATAAACAGATGTTTTACATTAAACGTATGCATCGTTAAATGTATGCATCGTTTCTCCTGTCTTTATTTATTATTTAATCGCTGATTATCAGCAACTGTTACTTACAAGAGAATCTCAATAATAAAATGTTACAATTATGTTTAATAAAAATAATGTTTTCAGGAATACAACTCTTTTTATCCTTCTCTTAATATCCTGTCTTGCAATGAGTTGCACCACCAATTCTGAAGGAGATAACCAGTTAAATTTAGAGGGTCAATGGAAGCTTCAAGCCCTTGATAATATTGAGATTAATAATATAAATGCAACAGAAGAGCCTCTCTTAATTTCAACAAACTCGGGAATCTATGTTAATGTAAAAGGAGACTTAATTGAATTTGGGTTGCAAGGGGAACCGATAGTAAATGTGATTCAGATAGCGGAGAATGAATATATAGCAGCTATTAAAACCTTGCAGCTTGAAGGCGGAGACACAACTCTTTATAAAACCAATAATAACGGAGAGCAATGGGCCCCACACATGGGTAGTTTTGGAGGGGAAGAAAACAAGTACACCAGAATTTCTGATCTCCAAATTAAAGCGCCGGGTAGTTCCACTTTTTATGCTTGTGGAGGGGGCAATATAGCAAGAACAACTGATGGGGGTAGTTTGTGGAACAGTGTACATTTAACTTGGGAACATCTTGGATTTGCATTATTTGTGAAGCCGGATCCTAATGATTCAGATGTTATTTGGGCTGGAGGTGCGAATGCGAAGTTTCAACCCAAACTGATTAGGTCTTCAAATAGAGGGGATAGTTGGGAATACTTATCTGTTCTGGAAGGTATAGATGCTAATGTTAATGATTTATTTAAGGATAATTCAAATTCAGAAAAATTAATTATTGGTTTATCAGGCAATATCCCAGCAGCAAATATAATAAGACGCTCAGAGGACAACGGCGAAACCTGGGAGACTGTTTTTGAGGGAGCCGGAATGTATACCTTTAGCCAAAGCCCCCGCAACGCTGATCTCGTTTATGCAAGTGGAAGAAATGACACCGGCACTCTGTTCTTTCTGGTCAGTAATAATTTCGGCGACACCTGGCAAACCATAGCACTCGAAGACAGCCCCGGAGAAATTCATGTAAACGATATGGTTTCGGTGTTGGAAGGCGGACAGGAGGTTATTTATTTAGGCACCAACAAAGGGTTGTATTCTTATACGATTGAGGAGTAATGGTTTTTAAAACCTTCACACACAAACCCGCACTTAAATCGACTGCGGGTTTTTTTATGATCGAAAGTTTCAATCAGCCTAATTGTAAATCCTTTTAAATAATTACTTAGGGAATGGAACCGTAGCCGTTCAGTATTGTTTAGTTAATAGAATATTCACAAAAAAAGCAGTTATTGATTATGAGTATTGAAACACTAAACGGAGTAAGAAAGATGGAAGTAAACATAGGAATTTCCGAAGAGCACAGAGAGAAAATTGCAGCCGGATTATCAAAGGTATTGGCTGACTCATACCTGTTGTATTTAAAGACACACAACTATCATTGGAATGTAACCGGTGAATTGTTTCATCAACTGCACGAGCAATTTGAAGAGCAGTACACCGAACTCGCGGAAGCCATTGATGAAATTGCAGAACGCATCCGTGCAATTGGATTCAGAGCACCGGGTTCCTTCAAAGAATTCAACGAAATAACATCCATAGAAGAAGACACCGACCAGCCTAAAGCAAAGGAAATGGTCAAGCGCTTAGCGAAATCCAATGAACAGGTAATTCGCACAGTCCGTGAAGCCCTTAAGCCGGCAAATGAAGCTGAAGATGAGGCAACGATCGACTTGTTAACGGAACGCCTTACAGTTCATTCCAAAACAGCCTGGATGCTCCGAAGTCACCTAGAAGAATAAGATTTCGTTAATCGGGATTGCCCATTAACGAATCACGAATTAACGATTAACAAAAAAAGGAGAGAAGTTATGAATGACCTAACATTAAAAGGAACCTGGAACGAAGCGAAAGGAAAATTAAAACAAAAATATTCTGAGCTCACTGACGATGACCTCACCTTCGCCGAAGGAAAAGAAGATGAGTTGCTTGGCCGGCTTCAAAAAAAGCTGGGCAAGACCAAAGATGAGATCAAAAAAGAATTGGCCGAACTTTGATACTAATAACCTGAGTTCGATTTAAAAAGTGTATTAAACTTGAGTAATAGTTAAGAAGAGGCTTTTTTTAGTAATCTTGATTACGGTCTGACGGCTTCAAGCCCGTCTGACCGATCTAATACTGGCTTATCTGCTTGATTTGACTCATCCATCAGACGGGTTATCCGTCAGATGGATCTCTTAAAGCACATTTTAAATCGAACTCAGGTTAATAAGATTTTAATTAGGGAAGGGATTACCCCCTTCCTTTTTTATGAACTAAATATTACATGATACTCACGGATATATTAGTGATATTCATTCAGCAAAATTTTTATAATTAAATCAGCTTACTAAATGGAAAATTTTAACATAAACCCGGATGACTTAATAAACTTTGTGATGACTTTTGGTCCAAAGCTGTTGGCCGCTATTGCTACTTTGGTCATTGGTCTCTGGATCGTGAAATTTGTGGTTAAGGGGGTGAAAAAAGGTCTCAATAAGAGTAGTGTTGACGACGCCTTGGTTGCATTCTTAAAAAGCCTCGTTTCCATATTATTGAAAGTAATGGTTTACATAACTGCACTTTCAATGTTAGGAATTCAAATGACTTCCTTTATTGCTGTATTAGGTGCGGCCGGTTTAGCGGTTGGTTTAGCGCTACAGGGAAGCCTCTCGAATTTTGCAGGGGGAGTATTGATCCTGTTTTTCAAGCCGTTTAAAGTTGGAGATTTTATTGAGCGGGGAAGTGAATCCGGAACCGTAGAACGAATTGATATTTTGTACACGGTTCTGCAAACTCCAAACAATCAAGAGGTCGTGATCCCAAACGGGCAGTTAGCGAATGCAGCGATCACCAATTATTCTGCCAAAGAAACCCGGCGTGCTATATTTCCGGTTGGTATCGGATACACCTCTGATGTGAAAAAAGCGAGGGAAGTAATTTTGCGGGTCCTGAAAGAAGACGAGCGAATTTTGGAAGATCCGGCACCCATTGTTGTTCTCACAAATTTGGGAGACAGCTCTCTCGACCTTTCTGCTCGGGCATGGACGAGCACGGAAAATTATTGGGGCTTTTTATGGGATAACCTTGAAAAGATAAAAGAAGAGTTAGATAAAGAAGGAATTGAAATTCCATTTCCTCAAAGAGATGTTCATCTGATTAAGGAAGACTGATTTATCTTTAGCTTTCAGTCGTCAGCTCTCACCGATCAGTTTTTTTTAAATACTGATCGGTGAAGTCTGAACGCTGGTAGTTGTTTAGTATTTTACCCCACTAAATACCATAATTTGAACTTTGGTTTCAGTTTTGCAAGTCAACAACACGCGCTTATCTAGTTGGCTTTAAACATTTTGCTGTAGTTTTGCTTAAAATTGCCAAAGATTGAGCAGATATATTATCTTAACTGTTCTATTAAAGAAGGCTTCGAGCCGTTAAATCATAAAGAACTACGAGGAAAGGAAGGTTACTGTGGAGAACCTGGAGCAAAACAATATCGATTCTGAAGAACAAACGAAAACCAAAGACGAATTAGAAAAGACATCTGAGGACACTGTTTCTGAAGAAAAAGAAACCGAATCTGTGGATGCTGATACATCGAAAGCGGAGGAAGAAACGGTTGCTGAACCGGAAAAAGAAACTGAAGCCGAAACGGATGTTGAAGCATCAGAATCAGAACCTGAAGAAGAAACTGCCAGTGAGTCAGAACCGGAAGCAATTGAAGAGGCTGACGAAGAAGATCAGGAAGCCCCGAAAGCTAAATCTGAGGAAACTGAATCTGAAACTGAGGCGGAAGAGAAGGAAGATCCTAAGGCTGAATCTGGAGAATCTGAATCAGAAACTGAAGTGGATGCAGAGGCAGAAGCTGAAAGTGTGGAAGAAACAGAAGAAGACCCGGATGCTTTCTATGGTGAAATTGTAGATCGAGCCAAGGAATTAGTAGTTCAAACAGACTGGGCTTTTGTAACAACGGAATTAGCTAATCTTGCCCAAAAAGTAACGGAAGGACCTGAGTCAGCCAGTGATAAAGCAAGCAAGCTGATTGATGAATTTCAGGAACTGCGCGATAATTTCGAAGAAAAGAAAAAGAAATACTACGAAGAGCAGAACCGTAAAAAAGAAGAAAATCTTGCGAAGAAGAAGGAGCTGCTTAAATCACTATCAACCATTGTAAGTGAAGAAAAGTGGTCGGCCACTAAAGATGTGGGCAGGATAAAAGGGCAGTGGGAATCCATAAAATTATTACCGCAAGGTGAAGTTGAGGCATTGGAGAAACGCTTCAAAGAGTTGATGGATGAATTTGATGATCACAAAGTAGATCGCCTTGTTAAAAAGCTGCAGGAAGAAGAAGAAAACCTTGAGTTGAAGCTGTTGTTGCTAGATAAAATGGATGGTCTTGTTAAGATGCTGGAAGAAGATTCCCCAGACTTCGACAAGCTTGAGGATGAATTCAATAAACTGATCTCTCAATGGAGAAAAGTCGGGCGCGTTCCATCCGAAAAAAATCAGTCGCTTTGGGATCGCTTTAATGCGGTTCAGGATACCTTCAACGAAGCACGTTTTAAATTCGATAAGGAATACCGCAAGGTGATCGAAAAAGCTCTTGAGAAGAAAAAGAAACTGATCAAAGAAGCAGAGGCTTTAGTGGATCAGGAAAATATTGCGAAAGCTGCACGAAAAGTGAATAAGCTTCACAAGGCATGGAAAAAAGTAGGTAATCTTCCCCAGAAAGAAGAAAATGAAATGTGGGACCTGTTTAAGGCTGCCACAGATAAGTTCAATGAGCTAAAGTCAGAAAATATTGACTTGCTTCGCGAACAAGAGGAGAAAAATCTCGAGAAAAAATATGAGCTGATCGAGAAGGCGAAGGAAGAAAAAGACACAGAAGAGTTTGACAAGGGTCATCAGACCATGCAGAACCTGATGAATCAGTGGAAGAAAATAGGCCCTGTGCCCCGGAAGAAATCTTCCAAGATCTGGAAGCAGTTCAAGGGAGCAATGGATGAATTTTATGATCGGCGACGCGAGGCTTTTAAAGGTGAGCGAAAAGATCAAAAAGAGAATCTTGCCAAGAAAGAGGAGATCCTTGAAAAACTCAGGGAATTAGGCAAGCATGAAGATCCGGCGCTGGCGGTACAGGAAGCCAAAAAGCTGCAGGAAGAATTTAAGGACGCCGGCTATGTTCCTATCAAAATGAAGAACAAGATCTGGAAGCAGTATCGTGAGGCTTGTGATGTTATCTATGATCGTTTCCGGGCCTTGGGGTCTGATCTTGGTTTGGAGAAGAAACTGGCTAATCAGGGAATCGATCCTGATGCAAGAAAAGATATTATTAAGTATCAAAAAGAGCGCGACAAGCTGAAGAAAGAAGTTTCAAGACTTGAAAGTGAGATGATCCAATTCGAAGAGGCTAAAACATATTTTAAGCCAACGAATCGGGGGAATAAGCTTTTGGATGAGCTTCAGGAAAAAATAAACAAAGCCGATAAAGCTATTGGAGAAAAACAGGATCGTATTTTTGAGCTTAAGAAAGAAATTGATCAGCTTAAAAGAGCAGGTGAAACTAATGACGAGGAAGAGTAAGATTCTTTCTTTTTTTTAGTTAATATTTTTTTACACTTGTTGATGGTTAGGTATGGAAGGTTAAACATTGGGCGAACAAACTTGGATAAGTCTGGAATATGTGGACAAGTAATTAGTTGGTGGGGTTGTAATGATCTAAATAAAGATCATTACCTAATATTAGGTAGAAAGATTTAATGTGAGCAAAAGCATAGACATAAAGTTTTGGGGAGTCAGAGGCTCTACACCATGCGCAAATAGTGAAAACATGCACTATGGTGGTAATACGACCTGTGTGCAAGTTTCGGTGTCAGGTCTTGATGAATTATTGATATTTGACTGCGGAACGGGGTTCAGAAATTTAGGGAATGAGTTGATACGGTCTGACGACCATCATAGGGGAAGAGTTTTTATTACGCATCCCCACTGGGATCATTTGCAGGGCTTTCCTTTCTTCAAGCCATTCTATGATAAGGCAAGCTGGTTTAGGATCTATATGCCTCCCCAAGGAGAAATTGGGTGTGCAGAAATATTAAATGGGCACATGTCTAACACCTTTTTTCCTGTTTCTATGGATATGCTTGAAGCTGATCTTGATTGCGAAACTTTCCAGCCCGGTGAAAAACTATTTGAAAGCTATACAATCGAGTATATGTGGGCTACTCATACGGTGCCAACGGCTGTATATAAGATCAGAGCAGGGGATAAAAGTATTATTTTTTGTCCGGATAATGAACTCATGCAAGACGATGGGTTAAATACTGTTAAATTTCAAAAAGCATTCAGAGCTTTTATTCATGAAGCAGATCTGTTGATCCACGACGGACAGTTTTCAAGAGAGTCTTATAAAAGTAGAATAGGATGGGGGCATTCAGCCTGGGAAGATGTGCTAGAGTTAGCTGTGCAGGAAAATGTAGAAAGGCTAATATTGACCCATCATGACCCTGATAATGATGATGAAAAGCTAGCCACGATTGAAGAGATGATGATGGAAAAAGCCGGCTCTGAATTTACAGAGCTGAGTTTAGCTAAAGAGGGGCAGACTATAAGCCTGCCCCTGAATAAAGCCATCAAAGTAGATACTCACTAACTTTAGAAGTAATACCTGATTCCAAGAGCTCCATTGCCATCAAAATCTGTATCAGGAACTAAGTTTAAAATTGGCACTGCTTCAATAAAAATATCTACTTGTGAATTTGGAATGATGTAATTCAGTCCAAAAGGTACTCTGATACCTGCCCTTGCATCGGGGTCACTTAACACTAAACGGCCACCAATTCCATAATAAAAAGCAAGGTCACCTTCGTCTACGCCGCTTAACCAATTATGAAGCAGATAATCTCCGTGGATATGAAGGGCATCATTTCGGCCGAATGACCACGCAGCACCAAATGCAAATGCATTACGATTGTTGTTCCAGATCTTAGCTGAGATACCGGTAGGTTCACCTAACATCACCCCAAGTCCTAAATTTCCTCCCTGTCCATTGGCTTGAGCATGGCTTTTGTCAGGAGACAAAAATAGAAATCCGGTTGCGATAAACAGTACTGATAATATTTTGGTTGTATTCATTCTTAGTTGGTTTATTTAAGTTTCTACCTTGTTAAAGGAAAAAACGGGGGGAAATGTTTCAATTTTATAAAAATTAATGAGTTCTTAGGAAAGCAAATACATCTGTTTAATTATTTACTTCGTAAGAATACTATATAAAGGAACGTCTAACGCAAAACTATTATCAATAGGAATTAATTATGAGCAAAACGTACTACAAGCCGGAAGATCTAAAAAAGTTTGGCGACATCACTGAATGGCAAGAAAAAATGGGCGAAAAATTCTTTGACTACTATGGAGAAGTCTTTGAAGAAGGCGCACTGACCAAAAGAGAGAAAGCTCTGATCGCTCTGGCGGTTGCCCATACGGTACAATGTCCATACTGCATTGATGCCTATACATCTGAAAGCCTCGAAAACGGCGTAAGCGAAGAGCAAATGATGGAAGCGGTACATGTTTCAGCGGCTATTCGTGGAGGATCTTCTCTGGTTCACGGAGTACAAATGATGAATAAAGTGAAAGGTCTTTCGATGTAGCTCATAGTTTTACCATTCGAACTATATTATTTATTAGAAGAAACAATTTTAGCAGCTATTATTATGAAAAGTTTACAAGCAGAATCACACTCCTTATCAGATCCGGAAGTACAACTTGAAATTATTAACTCCCACAACGAAAAGATCAGATCCCTGACAAAGTTTGAGGAGAAGCTTCAGGATATAGACCTTTTCCCTCTGAAACCTACCGGAATTGAGATCTTTCAAATGAACGTAGGCTACATGTGTAATATGACATGTAAACACTGCCATGTGGACGCCGGGCCGGACCGGAAAGAGATCATGACCAAAAAAACCTTCGGGTATTGCCTTGATGCACTGAGGGAGTCGGATATAAAAACGGTTGACCTGACCGGTGGGGCTCCGGAAATGAATCCCCATTTTCGGTGGTTTGTGGAAGAGGTTTCGGAGATGGGTAAGCATGTGATCGTTCGGTCAAATCTTACCATTCTGACTACCAACAAATTCAGTGACCTTCCGGAATTTTTTAAAAAACATGGAGTAGAAGTAACCTGCTCACTTCCATTTTACAGTAAATCACGAACCGACCGGCAGCGAGGAAAAGGGACGTACGACAAGTCGATCACAGCTTTAAAGCGACTGAATGAGTTGGGATATGGAAAGGAGGATACGGGATTGATGTTGAATTTGGTTTATAATCCGGTTGGTGCTTTTTTGCCGGGCGATCAGGAAGAGATCAAGCAAGAATTTAAAAAGGAACTGAGCCGGACTCATGGAATAGAATTCAATGACCTGTACACGATCACAAATTTACCGATCAGCCGGTTTCTGAATTTCTTATTGATGTCCGGAAATCTGGAAGAGTATATGGAGAAGCTTATCGAAGCTTTTAATCCGGCAGCAGCCATGGGCGTGATGTGCAGGAATACGATCTCAATCGGTTGGGATGGCCGTCTTTTTGATTGTGATTTTAACCAAATGCTGGAAATGGAGGTGCACGAAGACAGTGTACAGCATATCAAAGATTTTGATATTGATTCCTTGAATAACAGGGAGATTCTGGTGAATCAGCATTGCTTTGGTTGCACGGCCGGCGCGGGAAGCAGCTGTGGCGGAGCAACGGCGTGAATATCCAACACGAAGCATAGAACGTTGAATTTGTGGCCATATACTAGATTCCCGTCTGCACGGGAATGACCATAGTCACCTTTCTTGGCTGATTTCTACAGTTTTATCTCGAACTCAGGTTAAGATACGATGGATCAGTAATGGCGTATTGCATACGCCGAAGTATTTTATGTCTGCTGAAATTGATTTGATCTCAAACCAACCATAAAAACCAATTTATTAGTGTCTAAAGAAAAGCTCATTATTTTCGTAAAAAATGAAGAAGCCGGCAAGGTTAAAACTCGTTTGGCCAAATCGGTAGGAGATGAAAAGGCGTTGGAGATCTATAGGAAATTATTGGATTATACGGCTCGGCAGGTTTCTGCACTTCCCCAAAAAAAAGAAGTGTGGTATTCTGCATTTATAGAAAAAGAAGATGTTTGGGATGAAGAAGTGTTTGCAAAGAAAGTGCAAAAAGGAGACGGCCTGGGAGAGCGAATGTCCCGTGCATTTCAGAAGTCTTTTGAAGAAGAAGGTGTTGAAAAAGTGGTGATCATTGGCAGCGATTGCGCAGAATTGACCACCGCTATTATCGAAGAGGCATTCTCCAGCTTAGATGCTAACGATGTCGTTATTGGTCCGGCTGCTGACGGAGGGTATTATTTGCTGGGGATGAAAACATTCTTCCCACAACTTTTCAAAGAGATTGCCTGGAGTACGGAGTCCGTGTTAGAGAGCACGATTCAAAAAGCAAAAGAAATGGGAGCCGACTATTTTCTTCTTCCGGAATTAAATGATGTTGATGAGATAGAAGATTGGAAACGAGTTGAAGAAAAATTTTGGCATACTTAATTATCGAAAAGGTAGTATAGGTCAAAGTTAAATTGCCCGATCAATGAGAGTTAAAAAAGAAGCGCTATTTTTTTACTGTTTTATCTAAACACTGTTAGAAGTTTAATTTCTTATCATCCCTTATTCCAAAATTGAACAGACCGAATTCTGAAAATACACTCTATGATCAGCATTATTATCCCTGCCTATAACGAAGAAAATAAGATCGGGGAACTTATAGCTTATCTGAGATCACACAGTCACGCTTCTGAAGCGGAGATCATTGTAGTGGATGGTGGCAGTTCGGATCAAACAGTTAAAGAGGCAAATAATGCAGGGGCAATGGTAGTAACATCCCCCAAAAAAGGAAGAGCTAAACAAATGAATTTCGGTGCATCAAAAGCCAGTGGGGAGCTTTTATATTTCTTACATGCTGATACACGCCCATCCAAAACATTTATTAAAGACATTCAGGCCGAAGTTAATGCCGGATATGAAGCAGGATGCTTTAGGTTGAAATTCGACAATCCCCATAAAGCATTAACGTTCTATTCCTGGTTCACTCAGTTTGATCTCGACGTACTTCGTTTTGGTGATCAAAGTTTATTTGTTACCAAAACCCTGTTCAATAAAATCGGGGGCTTTGATGAAGACCTTTTGGTGATGGAAGATCAGGTGATAGTGACAGAGCTCAAAGAGTGCGCACAATTTTCAATTATTCAGAAACCGGTTATAACCTCAGCTAGAAAATATGAATTTATAGGATTTCTAAAGTTACAGGTTATTTTTTTCTGCATACTCGCTATGTACTATGCGGGCTTATCTCAAGAGGCACTGGCTCATTTCTATCAAACCAATCTACGTACAGAATTCAGCGATAAATAGGGGGTACACCATCTCTTGAACTTAAGCCCGGGAAGAAAGTGGAATGCGGGTTCTAAAATGGGGGTTAGTCTCTTGCATTTATTGCAGGAAAACTGGTCAGGCATCATTTTATAAAGGCAGGTTAGTATTTAATTAAATTGGTGAATTGTCTTCAAGTTACCATTAATTTTTAGTATTTTATTTGTCCTTTTTCACAAGAGAAAAGGTGTTAGCAGTAGTATTAAAAGAGTGGGATCACAGTCTATATTAAGTTTGTGTAAAAACCATTCTCAGCGAAGAATGCTCACTTAGTTTATCACTATCTTTGTTAGCGTAATTGAATCCCAGTAAATAGTATATATGAAAAACATCCGATACGGATTAGCAGTTTTAGTTTTAGCTTTTTCAACATTTCAAGCTCAGGCACAGCAGGTTTTTGAACGTAAAGCTGTGACCGTCAGTAATATGGGTATCTCGTTTACAAATGTGGGTACTATTGGGAACCCAAACATTAGCAGCGTGCCAACCGGAACTCCCAGTATGGAGTATCCTGCAAATTCCGGGAACGAACATTTATTTGAGGCAGGAATTTGGTTGGGTGCAAGAGTGGACGGCCAAACCAGGGTCTCAAGTTCTGCGGTAACAAACTCTGCAGGTTATTCAAGCGGGGCAGCAGGTTTTGAATTTACAAACGACGGATTGCCATTTAACGAACGCTCATCTTTAGAGGAGTCATCAAATTTTTCCCCCATTGCTGTTAGTCATCAGGATCTGGTTGCGCAATTTACAGATCGGAACACCTCTGTTGGTAATGTGCCGATATCAGGGCATGATAATCCTCTTTTTGCCGACATCCAGATGGAGTCATATAACTGGAACTTTGGCTTTACTGAAGCGCTGAGTATTGTGAAATATGAGATCACCAATAATGGGAATGCCGACTGGGAAGAATTTTACTTCGGTATATACTCAGATATGGTGGTTCGTAATGTCAATACTACTGTTGAAACAGGCGGTAACTTTTTTAATAAAGGCGGTATGGGTTATGTGGACAGCCTGAGTGCATTATATGCTTTTGACCGTGGTTCCAGCGATGAAAAACAAAACACATACGGTGCAACCGTAATTTTAGGATCTGAGTATCGCGGATTGGAATTTCATCCCAGAAACGCTGAAGAATTACAAGCAGAAGGGTATCAGGTTCCCTCCACAAGTCCTGATTTTTGGTTATTTGGAAGTGGAGCCGGGGAATTTTCAAGACCAAATGACGATCTGGAAAGATTCGACAGGATGTCGACCCCCTGGCCGCTTGAGCAAAACCGGGAGAGACTTCGTGAAGACGGTGCAAACAGTCAGGGAAATTTCATTCAGCTCAATACGATCGGCCCTATTCCTGTTGTAGAAGCCGGTGAAACGGTAACGTTATATGTCGCTTTTGTCACAGCTTTAATGCCCACTCCCTATCGCGACCTTGTGCCTGCTAATGTTCAGGATGCAGATGACCTTGACAATGAGGAATCCCGCGCAAACCTTGTCGAAAATATTGGTTGGGCATATCGGTTATTTGATGGGCAAGAAAATGAAGACGGAAGCCGCACCCGATTTTTAGTACCGGAGCCGCCGGCCGCACCAAGAATGTGGATCGAGTCAGAGGCAGGGAATGTGAGCGTTTACTGGGATGACCGCGCAGAAGCTTCTGTAGACCCTGTTACCGGTGAAGAGGATTTTGCCGGATATAAAATTTACCGATCACAACTTGGTGATGATATCGAAGGTACTATTTCTTCCAGTGCAAAAACTTTAAGAGAATGGGATTTGCCTAATGATGGACAGGGCTTTGATACTGGGTTTGAAGAAATAAGGCTGGATGACCCGGTTACTTTTCCCGATGACCCGACAGATACGGAATACACTTACAAGTTAGAGATATCAGGAATGCTGAGTGGGTGGCAGTATTTATTTTCAGTTTCCTCCTTTGACAGAGGGGATGACAGAACCCCACCGCTTGAATCAAGTGTAAATGCAAATGCAGTACGGGTTTTCCCAGGGACTCCTGCCAATGAGAACTTCGGCAGTGATAGCAAAGAATTTGAAGTTGGAGTCTATCCAAACCCATACCGGGTGAACGCTGCATGGGATGGGAATACGCCTTTTACACGAAGAATAATGTTTTATAATCTCCCTGCTAAAGCTGAGGTTCGCATATATACCCTGGCCGGTGAGATTGTTGCAACTTTAGATCATGATGCTGAAACCTATACCGGTGATACGAGGTGGTTTAATGACTTCAGTAGTGATAACAGAATGATGCCCGGCGGAGAACATGCGTGGGATCTGTTAAGTGAGGCAAACCAAAATTTAACAACAGGATTATACTTTTTTACGGTATATGATAAAACATCAGGAGATGTGCAGCGGGGTAAATTCGCTGTGATCAAATAACAATCGACTTCATTAACCAATAACCAAACCAAAAACATATGAAACACTTATACATACTTTTATCTTTTGTACTGGTGTCTTTACTGGTAACTGAGCAACTTTATGCTCAGGATTCAGTACAGGTGCGAGAGTTACATACTTATGCCTCGACTCCTACAAGTCAGGCAGATCTTCCTAATCACCCATTAGTTGGTGTGGAAGTAGTATTTGATGCTGTAGTAATTTCTTATCCTAAAAACTCAGGATTGGCTTCGATTACCTCTTCTAACGAGCCTGGAAGAATTCACGTTTTTGTTACAGACGTAAATGCAGTTGCCGAAGGCAGAGACGGAATGTCGATTCAGATTGTAGTTGAAGGTGATCAAAGAACTACATTGGAAAGCCTGATCAGAGGAGATGTTATCAGGGTAACCGGGGATTTAGGGTTTTTCAATAATGTTTCTCAGTTTGATGCTTCAGACGTTGAGTTATTGGGCAGTGTGAATGATGACTACACTGAGTTGGCGCCGCTTCTTGAGCCATGGGAAATTAACCTAAGTGAGATCAATCAGGAAGTAGCAGATGGGGTTCATACCTGGATTCCTGAAAATTATACGAAATATATTCATTCTTATGTGAAGCTTGAAGGAATGGAAATGATCGATCGTTTAGCAGGAGCAGAAGGTAATCGTCCGTGGTTTATTCTTTCTGATGGAACGTCCATTCTTACCTCCAACGATACCTCATTGAGATTCAGAAATGACAGGGGTACTTATGGATACAGCGAGGAAGAACCTATAGTAAGCCTGGATTATAATTATCGAAGAATTGTTGATGGTGACCCTACTGCATTAGATGGTGTGTTTTCACCACCTGCTCCCGGTTCAGTCATTGATATTTCCGGATTCGTAGTTGTAAATACATTTGATCCCGGTAATTTTGATGAGTCTGCAACTCAGTCAACCCTTAAAATCGCTCCATGGGATGACGGAACTCTTTGGATAGAAGACGGAACAGATACAGCAAACAGGTTTACAGATGGTGTGCCTAATGACTTTGTAATAAGAGGTTTTGCTCCATTGCTGGATCTATTCACTGTAACTCCGGATAGCGGTGTTTCTAACACTGACGAAGTTACGGTAAGTGTTGATGTGCTTCTTCCTGAAGTGGATTACACGCTGAACAGTGTTGAGATCGAATACTCTTCGTATGCATATACTGCAGAAAGCGGTGATACCACTACGGCTGCAATGACAGGTAGTGGCGACAACTATACATTTACATTTGGTACGTATGCTGATTTTACAAATGTAGATTACACGATTACAGCCACGGCGGAAACCCCTGATGGAGTAGTGACAACTGCAACGCAATCAGGCAGCTTCACTGTTGAGAGCTCTACACAAACTGCACCGGTTGCTTTTGCTCCATCAGCGAGTGATACGTACATCAATAATGTTGATGTTGAATTGAGTACTCCGACACCCAATGCTGACATTTACTATACCTTAGATGGATCTGATCCGGACGAAACTTCAACAGAATACACCGGAGCAATTTCTCTTACCGAGCCAACAACTGTTAAAGCAGTAGCCATGGGTTCCGGACTTACATTGAGCCCGATCAACGAGAGAAGTTATAATGTTGAGATCGAAATTAATGAGTCTTCAACTTTAACCGGTATCCGAACAGGCGTACAAGGTGAAAATTACCTTTACACCGGACAAGCGGTTGTGACTTATACAAGATCGAACAGAAATCAGAAATATCTGATGGATGCTTCAGGTGGGTTACTGATTGATGATTCGAACGGAACTATTACGTCAAGCTATGCAATTGGCGATGTAATGAGTGGACTTTCAGGTGAACTCGGCGCATTTGGTGGCATATCCCAATTTGTTCCATCAACTGATCCTGGCGCTCCTTCTGGAACACAAGCAGTAACTCCTGTAACTATTACTTTAGATGAATTGGATCTTGAGGTTCATGAGTCTATGTTGGTTACTGTAGAAGGAGTTACCTTTGAACAGACAGGTACTTTTGATGGTGGAACTAACTATGACCTCACGGATGCTTCTTTAGCAGCTGGAGAAACTGTTATCTTTAGAACTAACTTTAGCGAAGCTGATTACGTTGGAAGTGATATACCAACCGGAACATTAACTCTGACTGCAATTGTAGGTGGATTCAATGGTACCCCTCAGCTGATCGCACGTTCTTCAGCTGATTTTGATATCAGTACTTCAAACGAAGTAGATATACCGCAAGTTTTCTCATTAGAGCAAAACTATCCTAACCCATTCAACCCAACTACTGTGATCAGATATTCAGTCGCAGAAGCTTCAAACGTGAAGCTGCAGGTGTTTGATGTGTTAGGCAGAAACGTAGCTACTCTTGTAAACGAAGTTAGAGCACCGGGTGTATACTCTGTGAACTTTGATGCCACAAGATTAAGTAGTGGAACATATTTCTACCGTGTAGAAGCAGGTGATTTCACATCCATCAAAAAGATGATGCTGATCAAATAATCCTGCCTACTAACAAATAATTTAAATGAGGAGGGCGATTTACAGCTCTCCTCATATTTTTTCAAATATGCTTAGATCTTCAATTTTATTATTAGTTCTTTTAAACTTCCTCATAGTCTCTTGCGACAATGGATTACAAGGAAGTTTAAATGAAAACCAACCGCCAAATACGTCGTTAACCTTAAATGAAATAAACCTGCCGGAAGGTGAAAGGCTGGTAAGTCAGGTAAATATTTCCTGGTGGGGAGATGATCCCGATGGCTACATTGTTGGTTATGAATTCTTTATTGGAGATGTTTCATCAGCAGCTGATGAAGATTGGATTTTTACTGAAAGTACTGATAGCACGTTCATACTGCCTATAGAAGAAGGAAATCTTGATGCAGATGTCGAATTTACAGTTAGGGCCATTGATAATGACGATGCCCGGGATGATAGTCCGGCAAGCCTGACTTTCCCCATACGCAATACAGAACCAAATATAGAATTTAATCTAAATGAAACCCCACCTGATACTACCTTTCGGGTTATGAGCTTTGGATATAACGCAAGCGATCCTGACGGGAATGCAAACCTGAATCGTGTAGAAATTGCGCTCAATGATACTGCCTCTGAAAATGCGTGGAAACAAATACCCCTAAACGTAACTTTTGTCACCTTAAAAATTGATGATACGGTAGCTGAGCCAACGGCTGAGGTCTTAGTTGGCCGTGCAGTAAATGAAGCCGGTTTGATTTTTGATTCGGTATATGTAGATGCGGATAACACTTTCTATATCCGCTCTTTTGACAATGCAGAAGCAGTAAGTGAGGTTGAAGAATTTACCTGGTACGTGAAAAAGCAGACTTCCAGGATCCTGTTTCTGAATGACTTTTATAGCACTGCTACTGCAACTGAAGACAGAGCGGCACTTCATTTAGGTTTACTTGCCCAGGCGGGTATAACTGAAGTTGATTATTTGGATATTTCGGATGGTTTTGCAACCGGTGGGCAGCGTGTTCCACTCACACAAGCTTTGCCTGACAGATCGTTAGCAGATCCTACTACCAATATGATGCTGGCTGAATGGGATCATATTTATTGGATATCAAATGATCTGAGCCGAAATATTGGATACGCCTTAGAATTAACACAGGACTTTTTTGATAATGGTGGAACCATGTTTGTGAATATTCCGAGCAAATTTATTGCCTCCGATAATCCACTACTGCAATTCCTCCCTTTTGAAGGTGTCGAACAGGCATCAACGGGCGAAAATTTTTATATTGCCAGATGTGCTGAAATATCGGAATCGGATGAAATCACAGACGCTCCATTTTTGCAGTTAAACCGTATAGGTACGGGGTATTTTCCGATAATACCATTCAATGAGTCTACACCACTTTTTGAAGCGCCGTTTGAAACAAGAAATTTTCTGGGCGTACGTGCCGATTTTGAAGGCTCTCACCTTATTTCTGCAATGAATCCGGATGAAACCATTCTTTATTTCGGGATCGATCTGGATGATTTCACCACAGACGGTTCAACATGTGAATCAGATGGGAATACACCTCCACCAAGTGAATTGGGCAGATTAATCGAATTTATTACAGATGAAACATTGGGCTTTGAACAATGATGAATAGAAGAATGCGTACCCTCACATTATTATTTCTATCAACCATATTAAGTACGGTTACTGTATTTGCACAAAATGGTGCACTATCCGGTACGGTGATCGATAAGGAAGATAGATCACCACTAATTGGCGTAAATATATTGATAAGAGGAACCTCCTTTGGTGCCGCAACAGATCTTGATGGAAATTACACCATTAATAATATCAGGCCGGGCGAATATTCAATCGAATTTCGATATGTAGGATATGAGCGACTTTTGTTAACGGGGATCAGTATTGAAGCCGGAGAAACAAGAGATCTCGATGTTGAAATGGGAACACAAGCCATTACTTCCGAAGATGAAATTACTATTATAGGTGATCGCCCAATATTTGATGTTGAGCAGTCCTCGACTTCATCCCGGGTTTCCCGTGATCAAATTGAGGCTGCGGCTGTTCAAAAGGTCGAAGATATTGTGGGGATGACGGCGGGTGTTAGTCAGGATCCTACAGGCGTATATATCCGTGGCGGGCGCGCGAACGAAACAGGATATGTGGTAGATGGCGTATCTGCTCAGGATCCGTTAGCAGGAACAGGTTTTGGATTAGATCTGGGAGCAAATGCCTATTCAAGTGTAGAAGTAACTACAGGTGGAGTTGATGTAGAACATGGAAACCTGACTTCAGGTGTAGTGAATGTGCAGACACGAACAGGGGGAGACTCTTATGGAGGAAGCTTTTCACATAAGAGAGACAACCCCGGAAGGATGACCACAAATTCCTCAAATTTCTTTTCTGATAATTATGAGCTGAATTTAGGTGGACCGATGCCAATCACGGAGAATTTGTTGCCGGCACTTGGCATTAACATACCCGGGAACATGTATTTCTTTATAACAGGTCAGGCAAGTTTCAGTAATGAGTTTACAAGGAATAGTGCCGATCAGGTTAGAACCTCACTTATTGATGATGCTTTTTGGTCCCCCAGACAAGACAACCGCTGGAATGGAATGTTTAAACTAACATACAATATCAAGCCGGGAATGAAGCTGGAGGGAGCTTATCAGCGTTCGTTGTCAATCAATCAAAATACAAGAATGCTCCAGATTATTGGTGACAATGCCCAGATCCGTCCCGGGTATCAGTTCTTTTTTGAGCAAAATCTAGACAATGCAAACTCATACGCCCACGATAGTAAATTAGCTTATTTGAAATGGACACATGCCACCGGTGATAACGCATTTTATGATATTCAGCTCAGTCGTTTATTTACAAGATTAAGAGCAGATGCCAACGGGAGAAACTGGCGACCTGAATCGGTTGACGGTGAATTTGATGCAGGTAGCATTGTGGTATACCCGACTACTCCATTCCCTGCCGGAGATGATTTTGCCTATGTTTTGCCAGGTCCCGGATTGGCCAATAATGGTGGAATTGCCTCTCTGTGGCACGATCACTATGCAGAAGAATATACCCTCAGGTCAAATTTTACTAAGTTTTTTGCAAGCGAAACTAATCGCCTGAGACTTGGTCTTGAAATGAAATTCATGGAATATCAGTGGATCGATATTACAAGACCATGGGTAGGTGCACCGATACAGACTGGTGAAGGTTCTTTTACGGAAACTTCCCGCCTTGGTGCAAGTTCCGATATATGGAATGTGAACCCATCCCGAGGAGCCTTTTATATAAGTGATCAGATCCGTTATCAGGGATTGATCGCCAACCTGGGTTTAAGGTATGAATATTGGTTCCCCGGAAATTATGTAGATGAATTTGTTGACGACCCTCTTTCACCAATACCAAATGCAGTTAGGGAAGATTATAAAGAAAGTACCTATAACTTCTTTGGCAACCGTTTTAAAATGAGACTGTTACCCCGAGTAAATGTCTCTTTCCCTGTTCGTGAGAATATGGTGATGTATTTTAACTACACTCATAAGACCAAGCTGCCACACCCTACTTATCTTTATGCAGGTCTAAATCCATTTTATCAGGATCGTTCGTTTCTTTCCGATTTAGGGAATCCAAATTTAGATCCTGAAGTAGATATTTCCTACGAACTGGGATTCCGTTACCAACTTACTTCGAATGATGCGTTAAATATCAATGCCTTTTGGAGTGATAAGTATGATTTTATAACGGCAGAGCGAATCATAGTGCCGGATGCTACCGGACGTGACACTGAACGAACATTTAGGGTAAATGGTGATTTTGCCAGAGTGCGAGGTATTGAAGTCTCCTATATAAAACGATATAGTCACTTTTTACAAGGTAATATCAGTGCAACCTATTCCAGAGCCGAAGGTTTGAGCTCTACATCAAATGACGCCTTGGCTGATATTATTTCAGGCGGCCAAGATATCGGCAACAACATAGAAACACCACTGGCTTGGGATCGCCCGTTCGATATAAAAGGAAGTTTGATATTTACCTGGGATAGAGAAAATGGACTTTTTGACCTAGATGCATTCAACAATTTCAAAGCATATTTATCAGGTACTTTCAGAAGCGGGTTAAGATATACCCCAATGATCTACCGAGGTCAGGAAAGGAATCCAATTACCGGAGAGAACAACTGGCGGCCAATTTATGAAGTTGATCCAGATCCAAATAAAAGATACTCTGAGGTTGGAGAGGCATGGTTAATGTTTGATTTCAATTTCCAAAAATGGTTTGAAGTAGCCGGAACAGACATTGTTGCTACTGTCGAGATCACAAACTTATTTAATAACAAGAATCCAGCTATCATTAATCCTGTTACAGGAGAGGGATACCTTAGTGATTATCCGGCGGATCCAACTACCCTTCGTGGAAACTCGTCGTACGATGTTCCCTCAAATGTCAGAGACCCTCGTTATGAAGATCCGCGAGATAACAATATTCCGGCGTATCTAAACCCCGCAAATTTCCTTGAGCAGCGACACATTATGTTTGGGCTCTCTTTTAATTTTTGATTGAATAAATAATGCAGTTAAACACAAAGTTAATAATCAATTTTTGCAGTAAAGTACTCCTCATTGGTTTATTTATTTCAGTTGGGATTACAGATTTCGCGACCGCACAAAAAAGCGTGTTTCCAAGCCTTGGAAGCTCCCGGTCCGGAACTTCCGGGTTTCAGTTTTTAAAAATAAATGTCGATGCCAGATCAGCCGCCATGGCACAGTCCAATGTTGCATCACCATCGGAAGGAGCGACTCTGTATCTTAATCCTGCCCTTGCAGCACAGCTGGATAAATCACAGGTTTATCTAAGCCATACAGCTTACTTTGCTGATGTTTCCCTCAATTATGCCAGCTATGTACACCAATTAGGTAATGTTGCTTTTGGAGGGTCATTGACTTTTTTGGACTCCGGTGAAATGGAGGAGACCAATGAGTTTAATCCAACAGGAACCGGGCGGACTTTCAGAACAGTACATCTTGCGGCAGGGTTGAGTTTTTCCCAACAGTTATCAGAGTTATTTAGTTACGGAGTATCTGCTAAATACATGGAAGAGAAAATAGAAGAAGTACAACTTCAGTCTGTTGCATTCGATTTGGGGTTCTTTTATAGAGTAGGAGAAACCGGACTTCAATTTGCAGTAGGATTGAATAATTTTGGATTAGACGCCAGCCCAACAGGAGAAACAACACGTCAAACTCAGAATGGTCAGGTAACGGAAACAGAATTTGAAGATGTTTCAGCTCCATCAATATTCCAGATAGGGGCCTCATACGATGCGTATGAAAATGAGAACATGAAAGTTATTGTAACCGGACAACTAACCAATCCAAGTGACAATGCCGAACGATATAGTCTGGGTTCAGAATTAACATATCTGGATCGTTTCTTTGTTCGTGGCGGCTATCAGTTTGGCCTGGATGAAGCAGTTCTGCCAAGTGCGGGAGTTGGTTTTTTATTCCCTTTAATGGACTATGACATAGCTATAGATTATGGCTTTTCGATAAGGGAAAGATTGGGCAGTGTCCATAGGTTTGCCGTTAAATTTAATTTGTGATAAGAAGTGCCATGAAGAAATTATTACTCGTTTTATTAGCCTCTGCATTTAGTTTAATTATGTTAAACGGTTGTGATGCCATTTTAGGTTCTAAAGGAGATTCAATAACAGATGAAATTTTTGAAGAAGGTCGGCAAGACCCAAATCTAGTTGTAGATGAAGTAGCTTATGCCGCTCTATTACCTTTTTGGGACGATTTTGACAGCCCTACAGATATTTATATAGGTTATGATGAGCTGGTATATGTGACAGACGCCCAGGGTGTGCATGTGCTGGATCGTGCCGGAAGAAAATATGAAATCATTGAAATTGACGGTGGGGCAACTTCTGTAACACAAGACCGATTGTTGAACCTCTATGTTACCGCCCGATATGACACCGTAATTACTGCAGTTGACCCTGATATAATCTGGAATCTTGCAGCTGTTTATAAGATCGAAAATGCAAATGGAGCGGGAGCTGTACAAGTCGTTGACACACTTATCCATCCATTTATGGATAATAGCCGGCCAACCCCTACTACTAGACAGTTCCGCTTAGATCGCTCAAGAACTGACAACGATGAGTTAGTTGAAATTACGGGTGTCAGCGTGTTAGCTAATAATAATATTTATGTAACACGAAGAGGTCCAAGAAATAGAACAGGAGAGGCTATGGCTCCTGATAATACCGTGTTAGTTTATTCGGAAAACATTCAAGGAAAGATGATTAACACTTCTCAGATACGTGCCCTTAATCCGAATAACCCATCTTTTTTAAGTGGCATCAACATCAATGATATTTCTACCTTGGTTGGGCCACCCCAGAGAGAGAGCTTGTCTCAGGATCTGAGTTTCATAATAGCCCAGGGTGCACCTGATGAAGACATTCCCTATCGCGTACTTTGGATCAATGCGGTAGAAACTGTTGATGGTTTGGAATATCGCCCAAACTCTTCTTTGTTAGCTAGAGATACTTCAAGGGCAGAATCGTTTTTATACGATGCAAACAAATTCAAAAATCCAACAGGCATTGCATTTTCAGCAGATGCAAGAGGCCATGTATTCATAGTAGATTCGGTAACAGACAGTCTTTATATGTTTCAGTCGAATGGCTTTGAGGGAATAAACCCCCCTCCGGGATCTTCTCAAACAAAGGCTATAAACGTATCTTTTGGGGGAACCGGAAACGGACCGAGGGAATTCAATAATCCCAGCGGCGTCGCTTACTTTGACGAAATTGTTTACGTAGCTGATACCGGAAACAACCGAATTGCTCGTTATAAACTAACTACTGACTTCGAATAAAAATACAATGATGAATAGGCATGTATTTCTGTTGCTCATTATAACAACATGCCTTTTTGCTTACGGATGCCAGCAAGGGACAAGCCATACTTCTACAGGTGAAAAACTTCTGCTCGTTTCCTTTGATGGCTTTCGTTACGACTATCTCTCCAAAACAGATACTCCAAATTTTGACCGGCTTGTAGAAACCGGAGTGATCAGCGATGGGTTAATTCCGATCTTTCCGTCCAAAACATTTCCAAATTACTACGCCATAGCTACCGGTTTATACCCTGAGAATAATGGGTTTATTTCGAATAGCATGTATGACCCTGATATGGATGCAAGATTCAGTATGCGTGATCGTGATGCGGTTGAAAACCCTGAATGGTATCAAGGTGAGCCTATTTGGAATACTGTAGAGAAAAATGGCAAAAAATCCGGAACAATGTTTTGGGTTGGCTCCGAAACTCCGATCCAGGATATGAGACCTACTCACTGGAAAACATATGATCAAGGAATGCCTGATTCTGCAAGAATAGATTCTGTAGTTAAGTGGCTGAGTTATGACGATCCTGATCAGGTAGACCTTGCTACCCTGTATTTTCACTTTGTAGATGGTCAGGGGCATCGATTTGGGACTGATTCGCCTGAAGTAATAGAAGCTATTAAACGCGCAGATGACCTTATGGGATATTTGGTTCAGCAGATGGATGAAAACAACCTTCTTGATAAAACCAATCTGTTGGTTGTTTCTGACCATGGAATGACCAATGTTTCCAGGGAAAGGATCGTGATCTTAGATGAAATGATAGATCCCAATGATCTTGATATCATTGAATACAGTCCATCACTCATGGCAAACATTAAAAACAAAGATCCCGAAGCGACCTACAATGCCCTGAAAGAGAATGAGAAAAATTTTAAAGTCTATTTAAAAGAAGGCATCCCGGAACATTATCACCTAAAAGAGCACCCGCGGGTTCCAGACCTGTTAATGGTGGCAGATATTGGATATACCATCAATACGCAGGAATATTTTGACACCAGAGATGACTACCCCTCAGGTGCTGTCCATGGGTATGATAACAGTGAAAAAGAAATGCATGCACTCTTCATAGCGAATGGCCCCGATTTTAAGTCCGGATACAAGATGAAAGCCTTTGAAAATATACACCTGTATGAGTTAATGGCTCATTTATTGAATATTGACCCTGCCGAAACCGATGGGAATATTGACAGTGTATCGGTAATGCTGAAATGAATTGAGGAACGTTAAACCAAAAAAATCATTTCGTATTGCTATATAGATTGCATCTGTCCCAAAGTGAGGGGATATTCCAATCGTAAAATTTTACCCCATTACTATTACATAACTTATTTATAAAATGGCTTACGTTGTAACTGAACCCTGTATTCAATGTAAATATACTAACTGCGCTGCCGTATGTCCGGTTGATGCTTTTCGGGAAGGTCCTAACTTTTTGGTGATCGATCCTCTTGAATGTATCGATTGTGATGCATGCGTATCGGAATGTCCGGTAGAAGCAATTTACCCTGACGATGAAGTGCCTGAGAAATGGGAAGATTACATTGAACTGAATGAACGACTTGCTGATTCATGGGAAGATCGTATCATCAACGAAACACAGGATGCCTTGCCTGATGCCGATGACTGGGCAGCCAAAGAAGACAAGCTCGACGATCTTGTAGAATCCTGGTAAATTGTATAGAATGATTTCAAGATAAATTTGGCTATTAGTTGTCACCCTGAGCGTGTTAGAGCTGTAATTAGGTTTAGACTGTATTCTGCGAAGGGTCTCAAAGTCAGGATTAGATAGCTGTATTATAAGTTGAGATCCATCGCGTTCAACCCGTTGTGCTTTGATTGTTTTTTAAGCGCTCAGGATGACAACTTCAGAGAGGTTATGTCGGACTCAGGTTAAGTTCAATATATTTGAAAATCATCTAACCCCAACTTATTGTCTGCAAATACATCCAATTTAAGCCTGCCTTCTTCCCCGAAAATAATGGGGATCTTAAATGCTACGCCCGACTCTTTTAGTGATGGTGGCCGATATACTGATATAAGCAGAGCCATGGATCGAATACATATCATGCTCAAGAATGGGGCAGAGATCATTGATGTAGGTGGCGAGTCAACACGACCCGGTTCAGACCCGGTTTCCGTTCAAGAAGAAATAGATCGGGTAATTCCGGTACTCGAAAAGGCCATTCCCGTTTTTAAAAAAGCCGATTTTTCGATCGATACCACTAAGTTTGAAGTAGCAAAACTGGCACTGGAAGCCGGGGTTAAGATCATAAACGACGTAAGTGGGCTTCAGAAAGAACCAAAGCTGGCAGACCTTTGTGCAGAATTTGGAGCTACCTATATTTTGATGCACAGTCAGGGCGATCCCAAGACCATGCAGAAAGATCCTGAATACGTTGATGTTGTAGAAGACGTCATTGCATTTTTTGAGCAACAACTGACAGAAGCAAAAAAAAGGGGTGCCCATAAAATAATTTTAGATCCGGGAATAGGTTTTGGTAAATCTCTGGAACACAATCTAAAATTGATCGCCCAACTTGATAAATTCCAAAAATTTGGTTTACCTATAATGGTTGGAGCTTCACGCAAGTCCATGATCGGAAAGATATTAAATAACCGTCCTACAGACGACCGTATTGCAGGGACCATAGCTTTACACTATCATGCACTTGTAAAAGGAGCAAATATCTTGCGGGTTCATGATGTGAAGGAAGCTTCCGATTCAATTCGTATATTCAACGCAGTTCAATCTCAACAATCTTAACTAAGGCGCCTTGTTTCCCATTGGCTTTCTCGAATTCGGAATTAAAGATTTCGCCGAGACTCTTATTATTGCTCTCTTTCTGGTATATCTGTACCGGTGGGTAAAAGGTACGTTTGCCATTCAGGCTGCATTGGGGATATTGTTTGTAGTAATCATAAATGTGATGATCGGATTGCTGGGCTTCACGACTATAAATTCCATTTTAAGCCAGATCCTTGATGTAGGAATTATAGCCATTATCATTCTTTTTCAACCCGAGATACGTAAACTGCTGTATCGCCTTGGAACCAATACCAGTCTCGATCGGTTTTTTTCCACTTCAAATTCAGATAAGACCATTGATGAAGTGATTGAAGCCGTAAAAGATATGTCCAAGAATAAGACCGGAGCTTTGATCGTATTTGCCCGAACATCTTCTTTACAGGATCTGGTTGATGCAGGTGTAAATATTGATGCAGAGATCAGAAGTGAATTGCTGGTAACGATATTTCAAAAAGATACTCCTCTTCACGATGGTGCAGTTGTAATTCGCGGAAACAGAATTGTTGCAGCCAGTTGTTACTTGCCTATTTCTCAGAACCCTAACATTTCAACTTCTTTCGGAACACGTCACCGTGCAGCGGTGGGAATCAGTGAGTCGAATAATGTATTCGTGCTTGTGGTATCCGAAGAAACCGGGCGTATTTCAATTGCCCGAAACGGAGCACTTACCAGTGGATTGACCATCCAGAAACTCCGTGCGGAAATGGAAGAGTCTTTCGGAGATCAGAAGTTTGATGAAGATGTTGCCTTCAGCTCACAAGCTGATATGAATTTAAACTGATCTTAGGTTAACGTCAGTTGGAGATAAGAAATAAGCTTTAGCATAATGAAAATGCCTATTTGGTCATTCCCGTGCCGGCGGAAATCTGATTATTGCCATAGAATGAGTGATTGAATTCCTCACAAAATATTTTTTACTGAATTCAATCTTGCACAAGCGGACGCTTGCGCTAGTACTTGAAGAATAGTTTGTTCTTACCAAAAAAGACTGGTTCAAGCGTCCGCTTGGACCATTATCCTAACTACCTCTCCAAAAACTCCTGCATCAGATCCCGGGCTGCTTTGTAAGATGAAATCTCTCCCTGTTTAACCTGTTTCCGAAACTTCTCCAATTTTATTTCCAATTCGTCATCTTCATAAAAGGCACGATGCAATTCTTGATTTATAGCCTCATCCAGCCAGTAGCTTGCCTGATCTTTTCTCTTTTGATCGAAAAATCCCTTGGCTTTGGTGTGTCTCATAAATTCATCTATGATCTCCCAAACTTCAGGTATTCCTTTATTGTGAAAGGCAGAGCAGGTGGCAACTTTTGGGATCCATCCAGATTCTGTTGGAGGGAAAAGATGAAGGGCGTTTTTGTATTCAGCCATGGCTCTTTTGGCTGCTCCTTCATTTCCGGAATCTGCTTTATTGATAACAATGGAATCTGCCATTTCCATGATACCGCGTTTGATGCCCTGCAGTTCGTCTCCGGCTCCAGCCAGCATTAGTAACAGGAAGAAATCGACCATGGAATGAACAGCTGTTTCTGACTGCCCAACGCCAACCGTTTCAATGATAATGGTATCAAAGCCGGCGGCCTCACACAGTGAAATAGTCTCCCTTGTACTTCGAGCAACACCGCCAAGCGACCCTGAGGTTGGGGTAGGCCGAATGTACGCTTTAGGGTTGTTGGAGAGGGTTTCCATGCGGGTCTTGTCCCCAAGAATACTTCCACGGGTTTTGGAGCTGCTGGGGTCTACGGCCAATACCGCCAGTGATCTTCCTTCTTCTTCAATGAAGTGATTTCCAAAAGCTTCAATAAAGGTACTTTTCCCAACTCCGGGCACTCCGGTGATTCCAATACGGATCGAATTTCCGGCATGGGGTAAACACCCTTCAATAATTTCCTGTGCCAGATCTTGATGTTCTTGCCTGGTGCTTTCGATCAGGGTTATCGCTCGACTGAGTAACGTTCGGTCTCCAGCTAAAATACCGTCGATCAATTCTTTTTTGGAGGGAAGCTTACGACTCAAAATACCTCCGGGTTCTTACTACAAAGCGTAGGCCGGGCAGCCTGTCTGGCCGTGAAAAAGTAATGAAGAAAGAAAAGTCCCGGCAGGGACGGCCGAATATAGCCCCGGATTTTAATCCGGGGTGATTGGTGCAAAAAGGAACAAATCCCGTGAGGGATGACCCAAAAATGGATTTAAATCGTTGCAAAATTTTTGATGTAAAATCGGACAATATTCGGGCCGTCCGGGATGGGATTTGATGTTTTCTCCCATCGTTGTTCACCACGGGATGAATCCCGTTTCTACAATCGGTCATCCCTACGGAATTTAACCAATATGTAGATACGTTTTCATTTAAAATAAATAAACCCTCGCTCCTACGCTCTGCGTGGGAGCGAAAGAGAGGGTGGCTGAGATAACGATTAATCCGATCCATTGGAATAATTTTCTATCAACACATCTAAAATTTGCTTGGCTGCTTTTGGGATCACGGTTCCGGGGCCGAAAACGGCAGTAACACCCTTATCATATAAAAAGTCATAATCCTTCTGGGGAATAACTCCTCCCGCAATTACCATAATGTCTTCACGGCCATGTTTTTTAAGTTCATTGATCACCTGAGGAACCAGTGTTTTATGTCCACCGGCCAAACTCGATACACCTAAAATATGGACATCATTTTCTATAGCTTGTTTAGCGGCTTCTTCCGGGGTTTGGAAGAGCGGGCCAATATCTACATCGAAGCCAAGGTCAGCAAAGCTGGTTGAGATCACTTTCGCTCCACGGTCGTGACCATCCTGTCCCATTTTGGCCACCATGATCCGTGGCCGGCGGCCATCCAGTTCAGCAAATTCGTCAGCTTTTGCGAGGGCGGCTTTAAAATGATCGTTATTTTTTAATTCAGAAGAATACACGCCTGAAATTGATTTAATGGTTGCTTTATATCGCCCGAAAGCCTGTTCCATGGCGTCGGATATTTCGCCGAGCGTGGCTCGTTCGCGGGCTGCATCAACAGCCAAAGCTAATAAATTTCCATCACCGGTTTCAGCACATTTCGTAAGTTTATCAAGTGCTTGTTGCACAGCCTCATCATTTCGGGTAGCTCTTATTTTGTTGATCCGCTCGACCTGAGACCTCCGAACTTTATCATTATCTACTTCAAGGATATCGATCTCCGACTTCTCATCAGTTTGATATTTGTTGATACCAACAATGGTGTCTTTGGCGGAGTCGATACGAGCTTGTTTTCGGGCAGCCGCCTCTTCGATCCTCATTTTTGGAAGGCCCGTTTCAATGGCTTTTGCCATGCCTCCGAGTTCTTCAACTTCCCCTATAAGAGACCAGGCTCTTCGCGCGATCTTATCCGTCAAATATTCTACATAATATGAGCCTGCCCAAGGATCCACGGCCTTGGTTATGCCGGTTTCTTCTTGCAAGAATAACTGCGTATTTCGCGCTATGCGGGCAGAAAAATCGGTAGGCAGCGCAATGGCCTCATCAAGGGCATTGGTGTGTAGAGACTGCGTGTGGCCAAGCACAGCAGCCAGTGCTTCCACTGTTGTCCGAGCTACATTGTTGAAAGGATCTTGTTCGGTTAAACTCCACCCGGAAGTTTGGGAATGTGTTCTAAGCGAAAGAGATTTTTCATTTTTGGGATCAAAGGACTTAACGATCTTAGCCCAAAGCAATCTTGCCGCTCGCATCTTGGCAATTTCCATAAAATGATTCATCCCGATGCCCCAGAAAAAAGAAAGCCGCGGGGCAAACTCATCTATATCCATTCCGGCTTTTATCCCTCTGCGAAGATACTCAAGTCCGTTGGCGAGTGTATAAGCCAGTTCCAGATCACAGGTTGCCCCGGCTTCCTGCATATGATACCCGCTGATAGAAATAGAATTAAAGCGAGGCATATTCTGTGAGGTATATTCAAAAATATCCCCAATAATTTTCATAGAAGGTTCCGGCGGATAGATATAAGTATTCCGAACCATGAATTCCTTGAGAATATCATTTTGAATGGTACCGGCTAAGTGTTCCGGCTCCACGCCTTGTTCTTCGCCTGCTACAATATAAAAAGCCATTACAGGGATCACAGCCCCGTTCATGGTCATGGAAACCGACATTTTATCAAGCGGAATTTGATCAAAGAGGATCTTCATATCCTCCACAGAATCAATGGCGACTCCGGCTTTCCCAACGTCTCCTGAAACACGCGGATGATCTGAATCATACCCGCGGTGGGTAGCGAGGTCGAAAGCCACAGAAAGTCCTTTCTGTCCGGCCTCTAAATTCCGTCGATAAAAAGCATTGGACTCTTCAGCAGTAGAAAATCCGGCATATTGGCGAATGGTCCACGGGCGTACGGCATACATAGTGGAATAGGGGCCTCGCAAATAAGGAGGTATACCGGCCGCATAATCCAGATGCTCCAGGTTTTTGATATCCTCTTTGCTGAAAGTTGGCTTCACCGGGATCTGCTCCGGAGTTTCCCACTTTTGCTCAGAACCGTTGCCGGTTGTTTTAGCTGAATTGAGGTCTAGATCGATGGTTGAAAAATCCTTCTTCATTACGCACCCTCCTTTTGAAGTTCAACTTCGATATTCAGTGGGGGCACTTTCTCAACTTCAACAAAAGAACCCGCACCAAATTCAAAATCATCAAAATTTTGAATTTTGAATTTTGAATTTTGAATTTCGTCAGGTTGATATTTATTCACTCCAACCAAAACCTTCTTGTTTTCTTTATAAGCAGCGACCTTTTCTTTTCTGGATGTGTTGATCTCATTCTGTATAAACCCGCTTTTAAGGCAATCATAGAATCCGCCTCTTGATTCAATTTCCTGGAAAAGTTCCCAGCTCTTTTCGGCAATTTTGTTAGTCAAAACTTCAATGTAATAGGATCCGGCGCCGGGGTCAGCCACTTTATCGAGGTAAGACTCTTCCTGTAAAATAAGCTGAATGTTACGTGCAATTCGAGAAGAAAATCCGGAAGGATCATCAAAATGTTTGTTATATGGATGAACAGTGATGGATTTGCATCCGCCTAGTGCCGCAGCCATAGCTTCAGTAGTGGAACGAAGCATATTATTATGGGCATCCGTTTTTGATTTATTCCAAAAAGGGGTTTCAGCGTGAATGGGATTCGAAACGTTTTCAATTTCATATTCTTTCAAGACCTGAGCCCACATCAATTTGAATGCCCGGAATTTAGCGAGTTCAGGAAAGTAGTTTGGTCCGGATGAAAAGTTGAAATAAAGCTGATGAATACTTTTTTCATTCAGCCCTAAAATTTCATTGCCAGCTGCTAATGCAAATGCGGTCTGTTGAATAATATTAGCTCCGGAATCTGCATAATTTGAGATATCAATGACGGTGAAATTAAAAGCATAGTCCGCCTCATTAATTATGTCTTTAATAGCTTCCCTTTCAAACAGTTTTCCGGTTAGAATGGCTGAGGAAAAAGGATCGAAGGTGAAATGAATGTCGAGCTTGGTTTTGGAGAGATCACGTTCTTCGCAAATAGCTTCAAGCCATTTAACGGTTTTGGGAGTGGAAAGTGAGGGCCCAAATTTCAAAGTGATGAACTCAAATTGGATATCCTTCAAAAGCTGCTCCAGTTCACTTTGGGAAGAAATTTGATTTGCCTGTAGGTCGAAATACAATCCTGATGCTCCATTTTCCAAAGCGTGCAAGGCAAGTTTATTGGCCGATTCTACATCAGTGTTCTCTATGGGTTCAACAATAGTCCAGGAAGTTGAAGTACGAACAGGATCGGTGGCTCTTTTAAGATCTTTCAGGTTTTGTTCTCTGTAAAATGGCAGAGCTTCCACCCCTTCCCCCGATTTCCATTCCAGGACATCTTTGTAGTTTTTGCCTTTTAGGTCAGACTCAATGACTTCTTCCCACTCTTCTAAGGATATGGGCGGAAATTCGTTAAAATGAAGGTCGTCTTTGAAATTCAGGTTTTCCAAAACTGCACTTATTGTTTATTGAATTTTAATTGTAAGCCAAAATAAAGAGGTCAGAAGTTCTTTACTAACCGGGCTTAAAAAATACGGTTTTAATTAGTAAAAAAGCGCTTACAATTTGTATATTCAGTTCCATTTTTCATGAATACAAATCTCACTCACTTAATTAATGGAACAAACGGAGCAATTAATTCCGCCTCTAACTCAGCTTACTGAAGACGAACAAATGCTAAAAGATGCTGCTGCTGATTTTGCAGAAGCTTCCATAAAGCCTTTGGTTGAAGAAATGGACGAGAAAGCAAAACTCGATCCTGACCTGATTAAGCAGTTTTTCGAAATGGGATTGATGGGAATTGATATCCCTGAAAAATACTCAGGCGGTGGCGGAACATTTATGATGTCTATTGTTGCTATCGAGCAGATCTCAAGAGTTGATGCATCAGCAGGTGTATTTATGGATGTTCAGAACACTCTTGTAAATAACGCTTTTGTGAATTTTGCATCCGATCACCTTAAAGATAAATATTTACCGCAGCTTGCTACCGAGAAAGTAGGGGCTTATTGTCTATCTGAAGCCGGTTCAGGAAGTGACGCATTTGCTTTAAAAGCTACGGCAACTGAAGACGGTAATGATTTTATACTGAATGGAGCCAAGCTCTGGATCACCAACGCCAACGAAGCCGATATCTTTTTGGTGATGGCGAATGTAAATCCTGATGCAGGGTATAAAGGCATTACTGCTTTTATTGTAGAGCGTGGAATGGAAGGATTTTCGATCTCTAAAAAAGAAAATAAACTGGGAATCCGTGCCAGCTCAACGTGTGAGATTTTATTGGATAACTGTCGCGTACCAAAAGAAAATGTAGTTGGCGAAGTTGGTAAAGGTTATAAAGTAGCTATTGAAACTTTGAATGAAGGCCGTGTTGGAATTGGGGCTCAAATGATCGGTATTGCCCAGGGCGCCTTTGATGCAGCACTTGCATATGTGCAGGAACGCAAGCAGTTTGGGAAGGCGATCTCGGAATTCCAGGGTGTGCAGTTTCAGCTGGCTCGAATGGCAACAGATATTGAAATGGCTCGCTTATTGGTTTATAATGCAGCCAGAAAGAAAATGGCCGGGCAGAATTTCCTGAAAGAAGCGGCGATGGCAAAATTTTATTCCTCTGAAGTTGCCGAAAGCGTAAGCTCGCAGGCAGTAGATCTGTTTGGAGGGTATGGATATGTGAAAGAATATCCCGTAGAGAAATATTACCGTGATTCTAAGATCGGTAAGATCTACGAGGGTACAACGAACATGCAGCTCAGCACTATTGCTAAGTTGCTACTTCGATGAGTGAGTGAGAAAAAGGGGGCTTCGGCCCCCTTTTTATTTTAAGAAAGTTTTGGTTTCAGCATGAATAAGCTCATCCAAATTTTGGTCAGTTTTCCATTAAACACTCATCCGTCTATAGTAAATTTTAACGGAATCGTCTTCCTAAAAAATATATTATGGTTTAAATGAAGATGGATACTATTAAAAATAGAACAGTTACTTAGGCTTACAGCTAATAAAAGTATGAGCAAAAAAGAAGAATGAGTGCACATTATGTTGGGAGGCAGTATTTTCTGAAAATAATTTTTAGAATTTGGAATGATGTTCAGTCAATCACAGTTTTATGTTGGCAGTAAAGACCATGAGCATCTCAGATAAATCAATTGAACAAAATGGATCAAAAGTTAGACCAAAAAATTCTCGATCAGCTTAAACAGTGCAGCAAAGATGAAGCCTCACTATCAAAATTAGAAGAGCTATATCTTGAGCTTCAAGGGCGGTATCAAGACCTTAAAAAACAACTTTCATTAGTTGAACAGGCAATTAAATACGACTATGATTCTATTTTGATCACAGAGCTTGATCTTGGGAAACCCGGTCCAAAAATTGTGTATGTGAATGATGGATTTACAAAAATGACGGGTTACTCCAAGGAAGAGGTAATTGGTAAAACCCCGCGAATTTTACAGGGCGAAAAAACGGACCGTCACGTGCTTGACAGGCTTAAAGAGAGGCTTATTGAAGGACAGGCATTTTTTGGTCACACCGTTAACTACAGAAAAGACGGAACTGAATTCATTAATCAGTGGGATATTCATCCGCTTACCAATAAGAATGGAGAGATCACGCACTGGGTTTCTTATCAGCGAGATATCACGGACAGAAAAGAATCTAGTAAGCTGGTATTTGATGCCAATCTTGATTTTGATAACCTGATTGAAGAATCTAAGAAGACTTTTGTGGATCTGGATATTCAGGGAAATATAATTTCGTCAAACAGTTCCTTTAAGAACTTATTGGGGTATGATGCTGATGAATTGAAAACCATTAAAGTATGGGAAATGGTAACTGAGAAAGATCAACAGGAAATGAAAGATCTTTTTGCAGACTTCGATTCCAAAAAAGTTGAAGAAGATGCTTACCCATGGAGTTTCAAGCAAAAAAATGGCGATACGGTAAAATTAGAAGGACATGTAAATCATTTCGTCAGTAATGATGAAACCATTATTCGCATCCATTTCGATAATCTCTCTTTAAGAGATCGGATTATCGAGACTTTGAAAAAAAAGAAAAACGAATTCCAGGATATTGTTGGAAAAAAAGATGAGTTTTCTATTCGCTTTGTATTGACTGAAGATGGCAAAGCCGGATGTAAGTTTGTATCTGATAGCTTCAAAAGCGTTACAGGCATTGATCCGGATGAGGTCATGGGAAAAGGAATAAAGGATGTAGTGCATTCAGGCGACTATGAAGAAGTTGAAAAAGCTCTTGAAGAAGCTTTCAACGGTAATCCATCAAGTATTAGTTGCAAGTATAAAACTTCAGAAGGGGACTATATTTCAGTAATACAGTCTTTTAAACCCGATTATGGAGAAAATGGAAAGGTTGTTGAAAGTGTTAAAAGCGTCGCAATGATCGAATTGGAAGTAGAAAATTAGTTCAATTATTTATCGATATCAGAAGCCCGCCAAAGTGCGGGCTTTTTCTTTATGCAGAAGCATTGAAGCCGTATATTTAAAATAAAAATGGATATTCAAGAAACCGAAGAACGAATTATAAGAGAGTTTGAGCTGCTACAAGACTGGCAGGAACGCTACAAGTACATAATTAAGCTTGGAGATAAGCTTGAGCAACTACCTGACGAATACAAAACTGAAGATAATCTTGTGAAAGGATGTCAAAGTCAGGTTTGGTTAGCAGCAGAGGTAAATAATGGGAAAGTGATCTTTAAAGCAGACAGTGATGCCGCAATAACAAAAGGGCTGGTTTCTTTGATGATTAGGTTTTATTCAGAAAGGGAGCCTGAAGTGATTTTAAATACCTCGCCGTCCTTTATAGATAAGATCGGCATGGCCAAACATTTGTCACCAACACGCGCAAATGGATTAGCTTCTATGGTGAAGCAAATGAAAATTTATGCCATGGCCTTTAAATCCCAAAAAACGTTATCGTAATCTAATTGTAAGGCTCAAAATAATTCATTTTATTCTCATCTTACATGAGGATTAAAAATGGATATGAGTAAAAAATTCTCTCTAACCGGTATTTCAGATATTGCCCTGGGTAAAGATCTAAGGGAAGGGGATCAGGTTATAGGGAAAAAAGCCGGAATGACGGTTTTAAACTCAGTTTCCTTCTTTCTGGCCGGGGTGTTAATACTCTTTCTTGTTGCCTTTCAGATCAATGAATCTGTATCTCTTACATGGTTTTTCCTTTCTGAAGCTATTGCATTTCTTTTAATTCCACTTTTAGCACGCCAGGGTTTTGAAAAGGCGGCAAAGATGCTTCTTATTGCATATGCTGATATCGGTATTGTGATATTGAGTGTAGTTTTTGGCGGAGATGCAATGATCCAGGCTTTCTTTATCCCCGCAATGGGGCTGTCAATCCTGCTTTTCGATAATACCCAGGTATATTTGAGAAATATAGGAATACTGATTTCCATATTGTCCTACTTTGTATTGGATTACATTATTTTTGATAGGATCAATATTTCTGAAAGCGGGTTTTCTTTAGTAAGATGGGCCGTTTTAACCGGTTCGTTTGTAACAACATGGCTGATATTTAATACATTTTCCCAGTTCAAAGAAAATGCAGAGCTGCAAACCATTGAGCTGCTAGAAAAAGAACAAGAGTTGAATCAGGAGCTTAGCAAAAAGCAGGAAAAGCTGGAAACGTATATCACTCAGCTTGAAGTGGCTACGGAAGAACTTGCTAAAAGTACCAAGGCAAAATCTGAATTTTTGGCTACCATGAGTCATGAGATCAGAACTCCTATGAACGCCATTCTGGGAATGACACATTTACTGAAGCAAGACAGCCCGCGTAATGATCAGGTTGAACCCATTAATATTCTTGATTTTTCAGGAAAAACATTGCTTTCCCTTATCGATGATGTGCTTGACTTTTCAAAAATTGAAGCAGGTAAAATTGAATTTGAAAATATTGAATTTGAGCTCAAAAAGCTTATCGATGTGATCATGGAAAGTTTTAAAGCTTCAGCTTCAAACAAGGGGATAGCACTTGTTAATAATATTGATGAAAATATTCCTCATACACTAATTGGCGACCCTGCAAGGCTGACGCAAATATTGAACAACCTTATGAGTAACGCCTTGAAGTTTACAGAAGAAGGAGAGGTAAAACTAAAGGTAGATACAGCCAGTGAATATAATGATGCCGTAAGGCTTAGGTTCTCTATTATTGATACAGGAATTGGTATCGAAGATGAAAGATTGGATACAATCTTCGAAAGTTTTACCCAAGCCAGCCAGAACACAAAGCGATTGTTTGGAGGTACGGGACTGGGACTTACCATAAGCAAGCAATTAACAGAGCTTCAAGGCGGTCAGATCACGGTAGAAAGTGAAGAAGGGAAAGGCAGTACTTTTATGGTAGAGCTGACCTTTGATAAGGGCGTTGAAAAAAGTGAAGTAGCAGAGGTTGTACACAAAGAAAAAGACAGCAATGGTTCTACAGGGTTGAAAGTTTTGTTGGCAGAAGACAATATAGTAAACCAAAAAGTTATGATACGGTTTTTGGAGCGATGGAATATAGAAATGGTGGTTGTAAATAATGGGGTGGAGGTACTTGAGGCGCTGCAGGATAATAATTTTGATGTAATTTTGATGGATCTTCAAATGCCAAAAATGGATGGGTATGAGGCTACCGAACAAATACGGAAGCTTGACGATCCTTATAAACGAAAAACACCTATTATAGCACTCACTGCCGCTGCTCTTAAAGAAGTTCGTGAAAAAGTTTATGCTGCAGGCATGAATGATTTTGTGACCAAGCCATTTAATCCTGAAGAGTTGGAGCAGAAACTATTTGCTTATGCTGAGAAATAGCTAAAACACTCTGCATTGAAAGTGCAGAGGTTTTGTCGGGACTGAAAGTCCCGGTTTCTTCACAGCACCGGTCATCCTGATCCGCCTGCCGGCGGAGAAGGATCTTGCCTTTTGCGAAGCATCAGCGTTGGTTCTATGCAAATACGGAGCCAGTGGAGAATGTTTCCGCGATAAAGTTTCTATTCCTAAATAGAAAAGATTCTTCTGGGGTACCCTCAGAATGACTTTTTGGGGCGTGGGGGACTTCGGGGCGTAACTCAACCAACGCATCCTCAACCCCTAAATACAGGAATAGATTTTTTCGAAATACTAAAGTGCAGAGTTTTAAAACCTGGGTTGGGACCAAAAAAAAGAGCCGCCCCGTATCAGGGAGCGACTCTTGGTTTTTCGGGGTACAAATGAAATTGTTGTCGTTGCTTAGTTCTCAGGTATCTCAATACGAAAGCTAGTTCCCTGCCCTTCCTTGCTATCTACTTTTATACTGCCGTTATGCAGCTCAATATAGCTTTTAACGATCGGTAAGCCCATACCGGTACTTATCTCTCCTTGTGTACCTTGTCTTTGATGGCTTTTATTCTTTTCAAAAAGGGTGGGTAGAAATTTTTCAGGGACCCCCATTCCGGTATCAGTAACTTTGCAAGACAAGGTTTTTTGGTTGGAACCTATAAACTCAGCTGATAACACAATAGTATCTTCACAGGAACTAAATTTTAATGCATTTGAAATCAGATTGCTCAAAATTAGTTTAAACTTTTCGTTATCAAGCCTGAAAGGCTCTGGGGTATCCAAATGTGTTTTAATATTCACCTTTTTTGCCTCAGCAAGCGGTGTATAAATATGTATAAGGTCGCTGATAAGTTCATTGAGATCCACTTCATCAATGATGAGTTTAGATTCTCCATGTTGCATAGAGTTTGAGACAAGTTCACCGGTATAATCAATGAGCTTCCGCCCACTAAGTTCGATCATATTAAGAAATTGGGATAATTCTTCCTTATCCCCATCCCAGTTATTTAAAAGATAATTGGCTGAGCTAATGATACCGTTAATTGGGCTCTTTATATCATGGTTTACAGCCCTTAAAAAATGATCTTTTTCACGATTCAATTTTTCTAACTCACTTTGATGTTTTCGTAACTCAAGCCGGGCGATGATCTCGCTCGAAATGGTTTCAAGGCCTTTCTTTTGATCAGAAGTAAGTTTTTTGGGTTTGTAATCAAGTACGCAAAGTGCACCAATATTATATCCATCCGGAGATCTAAGGGGATATCCGCTGTATGAACGGAAATTAGGATCATCTTCTACATACGACATATGCTTGAATCGATCATCTTTGGTGAGATCCTGTATTTCAAAATTATCATCTCCTAATATGGTAAACTGGCATACCGTTTCATGACGAGGGGTAGTTCCCGTTTCTATGCCATAAGCAGCTTTCGACCATTGTCGGTTATGATCCAATAAATTCATTAATGAAATGGGGCTTCCTGTAATCAGGGCAGCGAGCTCTACCAAAGCATCGAACTCACCTTCGGGTAGGGTATCCAAAATATCGTATTCGTCAAGCTTTGCCTGACGATCGCTTTCACTATCCGGCATCATATTACCTTGTGCTATATTTCTATTCACGAGCTTTAGCATTTTCAAAGCTTAGTTGTTTAAAGCGCTATGAGGTCCTTTGAGCTCACGCTTTTCAAAATTGATTGACAGGATAGCTTTTTCGTTATGGGCAATTTCCATTTCACCGTGTATTTGCTTAAGCAACACCTCGATAAGCTCTAAGCGTAAAGCTTCATCAGAATTGGCTTGTTTACCGAAATATGAAATAAGGTCTTTTTCATCTTCAATAAATTGTATGTAAACGTGATCACCTTCTTCCTTAAGTTTAAGTGTAAAGCCGGCGGAAGTTTTCCCATAAACTTTGATATTGATCTCTTTTAAGTGGTTGATAATTTCATTGAGCAACATTCCTGCAGGAATCGCCTGGTTTACATTCAGGACAACATCATTCAGCATATATTTAGTGAATATAGAGCTATCATTGAGACTTTCAGTGGAGGCCATACTTTCAAGATAATTCTTGAAATTCACGTGGGATAGACTCTCATTTTTGTATAAGAGTTCATGGATCTTGGCAATAGATGTGATCCGAGACTGTGTAGATGTTAGATGCTTTATTACCTCTATATTGTCACTCCCCATCAGGTCAAGCTCAAGTAAACCGGAGACGATCGCAAGGTTGTTTTTTACTCTGTGGTGTACTTCACCAAGTAACGTATTCTTTTCAGCCAACGATTCCTCTATAATATTCCTGGCTTCAACTTGCTCCGTAACATCAATAGCTTGTACGAAAATTCCATAAACTTCTCCTTGATCATCATGTAAAGGTTTATAGACAAAATTGAGAAAATGCATCTGCAATTCATCGTCCTTACTGAAATGCACTTCTTTTTCGTAAAAGAAGAATGGCTTGCCCTCGTTAAAACATTCATCAAGTAGCTGAATAAATCCTTGTTTATTTAATTCAGGCAGGGCTTCCTCAACTGACTTACCAATCAAATCAGTTTTGCCAACTAACTCTCTGTATGTCTCATTGACAAAAGTGAATGTGTGGTTTTCTCCCTCAAGCATGGCAATAGCCGAAGGAGCTTCTTCAAACATGTCTTCCATATGAAGGCGTGCTTGTTTTTCTGTCTCAAGAAGGTCTACTATTTGATTTTCAAGATTCTTTCTTTCGGTGATATCAACATACATGCCGTAAATAGCAATGACCTCACCATCCACTTCTACGGGCACGCCTCCAATAAGTACGGGGACCTCATGTCCGGCCTTGTTTAAGCGCAGAGCTTCGGTTTGGAAGGTGTCGCCAGTGAAACTCATCCGAGATAGGGTTTTCGCAGATTTATCCAGATAGTCAGGGGCAATTTTCTCATCAAGGTTAATTCCCAAAAGCTCATTTTTAGTGTAGCCAAACATACATTCAAAGCTTTGGTTCACATTTTTGACCGTTCCGTTGGTGTCAATGAGAACAATGCCAATGGGAGAATTGAAGAAGAGTTGGTCTAAAAGTTCAGAGTTACGCTTCTTCTCGTTCTCTATTTCAAGGAATTCGTTACGGTTTAAGCCTCCTCCAACAATGTATATTTCTCCATTTTTCCGCATGCTGGTTCCGCTTAAAAGGTAGTGAAGTGTTTCTCCGCTCTTGGTGATACAGCGAGCCTCCACATTAACAATATTACCAACCAGTTCTCCATGCAGGATATTCTCCAATATAGGCTTGTCTTCGGGGTGTAGAAGATCCATGACATTCATTCGGGCTAATTCCCGAGCTGTGTAACCAAGATCTTCCTGAAGCATGTCATTCCATCGGATCATTTCTCCTTTAGTAGTGAAAACGAAAAATGCAGTTGGCAGACTGGAAATAGCTAACTCTGAAAATTCTTTTTCTTGAATAAGTTGTTCTTGAATAGCCTTCCGAGCTGAGATATCCTTAATATTGATGATAGTTTTCTCAGTACTATCTTCAGACTTGAATATAACAGTGCTTATTTCAACGGGAATTTTCCGACCATCTTTATGGGTAAATTCAACCTCACCGACAAAGCTTCCATCTTCTCGTCTTTTTTTAAGAGCCTTTTTATTGACGGGGAGATTTGAGTCAAAGATGATATCACGATACTGACCTTGTAGTTCCTCAGCAGTGTATCCAAGCATATCACAGGCGGCCGGGTTGACCAAAAGTATTTGGCCATTCGGCCGGCCTATGATGGTTCCTTCCAGGGTATTATTGAACTGCAGCTTATACTGCTGTTCCGTATTCTTTAATGCTTGCTTAGCTATTTTTTTCTCAGAAATATCTTTGAATGCCCAGCTGACTATTTGTTCGCCATCTTCATTTCGGAACAAATTTACACTTAATTCTACAGGCAGTGCATTCCCATTAGCGCTCAAAATTTGATGTTCCCCTAAAAAATGACCCTCACGATTAATTTTTTTCTGTATTTGGGAATTGTCTAAGCTGATCTCCAGATAATTTGAAATATCAGAAAAAATAATTGCCTGAGAAGTAGTTTCAAGGATCTTGCAGGCTTCTTTATTTGCCTCTATGACGGCATGGTTTTCGTCCGTAACCAAAATACCGTAGAGACTATTTTGGAAATGTGATTCAAATTTTTGCTGAGTCTCTTTGAGGTATTTGGTGCTTTGAATCTGTGAACTGATATCATCATATATCAGAACTATTCCTTGCTCATCCCCTAAAGACTTCACTGATACCTTAAACCAATAAGGTTCATCCGTGCTATTTAGAAAATACTTCGTTTCAAAGGAATTGGTTTCACCACTAAGAACATCTTTTATGCCTAATAAAAGGCGGAGAGCAAAATCATTGCCTTCTGCCAATGGAGTCTGCAGGCTATTTAATATGTTAGCCTCTAAAGCAGGGTGGCTCCAGTTACTTCCTGCTTCCTCTCTGAATATTTTCCACTGCGTATTAAATGCTACTACATTGCCGTTGGGATCTATGACGGCTATATGCGTATCTAATGCATTTAAAATTGCGGAGCTGAGTTGGTCTAACTCAACAGTGGTATATATTTCTTCTTTTTTCATTCGTGTTTTTTACAGACTTCCTACTTGAATGTCACATAGAATTTACAACCCATTACAAGCACATGAATGACGTGAAAAGCCTAATTTTAAAAATAGGTGTAAATACCTAAACGATACCCGGGTTGCTAAGTGGAATTACCTATTTCCCGAGTTGAATTGTATAGTGAATAATTAAACTGAATTCGAGATAAAAATTTTCGTAATAAGCCAGGAAAGTTGGGCTATGGTCATTCCCGTGCCGACGGGAATCTAAAACGTGCCACAAACTCAACCATTGAATTTTATCAACTTATTAGATTTCGGGCATCCGCCGCGAACTGACAGTAATCCCTATGGTTGTACTTTATAGTGGAGATCGGATCTGAACCAATTATTCAGGATAGATAATAAAAGAGTCGTTATTCAAAGCCTTATTTATTGCCTGAAAAAGTTCTTCTTCTGTTGGGGTGATAGGTATAATACTGTTAGCTCCAGCTTCAACTAATGGTTCAATGAGTTTGTTATTTTCATAAGGGTGTAATACCAAAAGGGGAGAAGTTGGGATTTGCTGATTCAACCTTTGAATATTATCGGGAGCATTTCCCAATCCCAGCGACGTATTTAAATCAACAATTACAAGGTCCAGCAACTCGTCAGTTAAGGTGCTTGGTTGCGAGAAAACATCAGTTGGTTCATAGAAAGTAATATCCGCACCATATGAAGTATTGATAGCTTCACTTATAATACCATTGGTTTGATTAAGCTTCCCTATGTAAGCAATTTTGAGCATGGGCCCGTACGATGAAGTAGAATTATTTAACATTGAAGTTAATTGAAAAGCTCTTCCATAAAATCAGTGATAAAGCCTATTTTTCGGGAAATTTTTATAGGCGTTTTTACCTACGTGATTATTGCGGGCGTAGAGGCTAAGTATTATTAATACTATACTAGAGATTCCCTTATTGGTAATGTCGAAGGGTGTTACTTAAAACTCTCCGGGTATCAGCTGTTATGTGAGAAGAGGTTATTTTGAAGTGCGTATTTTACCAGTCCGGCCGTATTTTTTGCACCCGTTTTTTGAAGAAGGTTTCGGCGGTGTGCATCAACGGTACGTACACTGACAAATAATTTATCTGCTATTTCCTGATTGGTAAATTCATTTACAATGAGTTGAAGGACTTCAAGCTCACGTTCAGTAATATGTACTTCATCGTCTTCCTTCACTCTTTTCACTTCCGGCGACACCAGTTCCTGCAAAATTGCTTGTGTGGCGTCATTACTGAAATAGTGCTTGCCATCTATGATAGTTTTGATAGCCTTTATAAGCTCTTGTTTCCCCGAACTTTTAAGAATATAACCCGATGCCCCTGCCTTGATCATTTTTCGAATATGCTGATCTTCACTTAACATGGTAAGCGCGAGGATTTTGATATCGGAGTATTTTTCCTTGATGATCCTTGTAGCCTCGATCCCATCCATTTCAGGCATGGTAATATCCATTATGATCAGATCTGCCTGAATCTTTTCACACATTCTAACGGCTTCTTTACCGGTTTCAGCCTCTGCGATAATATCCATCCCGGGTTCGTCTTCCAGTAAGACTTTTATCCCATCCCGAACGATCTCGTGATCATCGACTATTACGATCTGAATATTAGCCATTTACGATTTCTGAGTTTGATTAACTATAGGGACTATGACATTCAGGAAAGTACCCTTATTTGGTTTGCTGTCAAATTCAAATGTACCTCCCAATGCACCGGCCCTGGTTTTAATGGTTTGTAACCCAAGCCCGGGTTTGAAATCCTCGGATTCTGTATCAAATCCTTTCCCATTATCATCAATTGTGAGTATCAAATCAAGTTCATCTTTAATAAGCTGCACATTAATCGTAGAAGCCTCTGAGTATCTAACAGCATTTGAGAGGCCTTCCTGAGCAATACGATACAAATTAAACTCAACTTCTCTGGGTAGTTCCAGATCTTTTATGTTATGGTAATATTTGATCCCCATTTCGGAGCCGATTTTATAATTATCTACCAATGATTCTATGGCAAGCGCCAAGCCATAATCATCAACTACTCGCGGAAGCAGGTTACGGGATATTTGTCCGGTTTCAGAAACCGCCTGCTTAAGAAGGTTCAGCCCTTTATTGAACTGTTGTTTTTTTCGCTCACTTAAGGTTTCGATCTCACTGCTGACAGCATCTAGGTTCATATTAGCTGCAGCAAGATACTGCCCCAATCCGTCGTGGAGCTCTTGGGCGATACGAGCGCGCTCTTTGTTTTCTCCTTCAACCAAAGAGGAGAGTACCATTTCCTCAGCTTTTTTCTGCTCGGTGATGTCGTGGGCCAAAATAAGCCAATATTGTTTTCCAAAGTAATTGATTTTTGATCCTGTAGTAAGAACATAGATCAACTCCTCTGTTTTTTTAAGGTGACGCCATTCACCCCATTCCCTTTGTTTCTCAAAAGGGTTGTCATTAAGAAAGCTCCGGGCAGATGGAATATCCTGCTCGGGTAAGAGATCAAGTAGGGTCATTTCGTGAAAATCTTTACGCGTGTATCCATAATGCTTTATGGCTGCATTATTTACTTCTACGATCTCCAGCGTTTCCGGGTTAGCAATCCACATCGATAGTGGGTTTTTTTGGAATAAGAGCCTGTAGTTATGCTCAGATTCAGCTAGTCTTTTTTCAGCCTTTGCCTGAGCGGTAACATCAACCACCGTAGATATCATCAGGTTCTGGTCGTACAAAGGGATGTTTTTTGCATTTATGATCTTTTCCTCTCCCTTTTGTGTAACCACGTTGATGCCATTCCAGCTCATCCGCTCCGGTTCCTCGGAATTTATATCGGCCATAATCATTTCAGTTATGCGGTTGCGATAACTCTCGTCAGGATATACTTTCTCAAAAAAAGTATTCACATCGTTAATTACTTCTTTTGGCCATCCGTAGATCTCTGAAAATTGCTTATTCATAAGGGTGGCTTCTCCGGAATCCATGAGGTTGACAGCAACCCCAATAGGAAGATGTTCTAGGGTAGTTTCTATAAAGTCATTTCGTTTTTTTAATTGTACCTGGAACTCTTCCAGTTCAGTCATATCCTGAATGGTACCACTAATGTAGATGGGATCACCTTTCTCATCGTACCCGGTTTTTGCAAGTTCATGGTAGTAGCCCACTTCACCTGTCGTTGGTTTTATATGACGAAAACGAATGTTCAGGCTGCCTGATTCAAGGGCATTTTGAAAAGCCGCTGCATATTCTTCGCGGTCATCAGGATGTACTAATTCTAACACCGAACTATAGTGGGTTTCCTGCTTCCCAGGCGTAAGGCCTGTAATATCATAAAATCCCTGAGAAAAAATAGCTTCATCGGTTTGCAGGTTTCTCCACCAATGCCCAAAGTCCGCTATCTGTTCTGCATTTCGGTATCTATCAGTAAGTTTTTTAAGCTCTCTTTCATATTCTTTTTGATCGGTAATATCCCTGACTACACTGACTATTTTCTCTATGTCACCGGCATCATTTTTTACGAAGGTTACAGTATGATCAGAATGAAAAACGCTCCCGTCTTTTCTTTTCATAATGAACTGTGCCTGAAAAACGCCATTAGTTTCCAGGTCGTGCTGACTCATTTCCCCAAATTTATCATAAGTCGATCTGTCAACATGAAGGATCTCAGTAGATTGGCCTATGAGTTCATTCTTGGAATACCCGAAAAGATCAGTAGTAACCGGATTGCAGGAAGTGATGGTCCGGCTTTTGGGGTCTATGATAATTACACTTTCATGGAGGCTTTCAAAGGTTTTTTTGAGTAATTCTCTGGACTCTTTGATCTCATCCTGAGATTTTTTTGTCTCTGTGATATCCTGAACCGTACCGGTAATTTTTATGGGGTCTCCGTCGCTATTGAAATCAACCTGACCAAGTTCATGAATATGAGCTATTTCTTTACTCTCCTTTTTAATAACTCGGTAGTTAGTGTCAATGGTGCCGGTTTCTATTGCCTTATCAATAGCACTGATAAAGGCACCCCAATCTTCCGGATGAATAACGTCTTCTAACTTTTTAAAGGTTAACTCTTCTTTGTCTCTATCTATTTCCAGTATCTGGTAAAACCCATCCGAAACTACTGTTTCATCTGTTTTTAAGTCACGTGTCCAGTTTCCCAGCTGTGCAAGCTTTTCAGTATTTTTATATCGGGTGGTAAGCTCCTGGAGCTCCCGTTCTTTTTGTTTTAACTTTGTAGTATCTATGCCAATGCCGATGGTTAGATTATCCGTAACTTTTATATTAGTCCAGGTAGTATAGATTTCTCCCAGATCTTTGGTCATAATTTTGAAATCATGCCAATTTCCATTGGCCTGGGACATATGTTCTTCGGCTCTTTCGCGGGCTTGCTTGTTAGGAAGCATTTTCTCCATCAAGTTGATATGTTTGGCTTCCTCATTTGTATATCCCACAACCTCTTCAAAGTATTTATTCACACGGTATACATTACCGGTTTCATTATGAAGGTTTACCAGAACCGGTATGTTATCATAGATCTTTTTCAGTTCAAGCCGGTCTTTCTCATGCTCTTGCTCCAACTGCCTTTGCTCAGTTATATCTAAGCCTATGCCAATGGTGGAATCATCTGAAAGGCGGATGTTAGACCATGACTGTATTCTTTTTTTGCCTTGCTTATCGGTTACTTCTAATTCGTGCCATTCTCCATCCGCTTCATTCATTATTTGGAGGGCTTCTTCCCTAATCACAGGATCAGGATAACAAGCTTTCATTAAATCTATCTCCTTTATTTCTTTGTCGGACCACCCCAGGTATTTTTCAAAATATTTGTTAACCCTGATTTCATTGACCTCCGGATCATAGATATCGATCATGATCGGAATATGTTTAAAAATACTTTCAAACAGTTCTTTTTCGTGCCGGTAGTTGTCTTCCAGTTTCTTTTGCTCCGTGATATCAGCTACAACACCGGCCAGCTGTATAGGTTCGTTATGTTCATCATAAACTAAATTGCCACGGCTTTCCATCCACTGTATGTCATCATCAGAATTGACGATCCGGAATTTCACGTGATAAAAAGGCACCTCTTTCGCAATGGTTTTTTCCAAAGCTTCCTTAACATGCGCCCTGTCTTCAGGGTGAATTCGGTCATAAAAATCATTAGTGGTCCAATGCCAGGGACGTTTTTTATACCCAAATAATTTATAATGATATTCGGAACGGTGAATCTTTTTTGAGCCTAAGTTTATACTCCAAGTAGCCATCCCTGCTGCATAAAGAGCTTTATCAATTTGGGCTCTTTGGGAGTCAGCTTCTTGATTGCTTTTGTTAACCAGGATGTACAAAAAGCCCCCGGTTACTAAAACATAAAAAATACCCTTGTAGGTTTGATACTGAGAAATAAGCTGTGGGTCATTTGTTATCCAAACAAGAAACTGGTCAGATAACAATATCCAAAGAAGGGCAGTAACCAAGTAAAGAAGGGTAATGGAAAGCGCATTAAGTTCTAATAATCGTGGTAACCTTCTCATAGAATAATACTCAGCCTCATATTTATAGGTGTATTTAACTAACTGCTTTCTTCACAAAACAACAAGCTTTATTTGGTCGCTTGCTAAGTCATAATGTCAATTATAAAAATGAATCTTTAGTGAATCTGTGTGAGGGTATATACTTTTTTCTAAATTAAAATGGCATGAATATTAAATGCATTGTACAAATTGAAGCAGGAAGCCAAAAAGAAACCACCCCCACCTAAATGAATAGATGAGGGTGGTTGTATTTGTACCCTTGAAAAACCCAAAATCACTCTCTTAACCACTTAGTTAGAGCGATCTCAGAGCAATTCCTTACAGTTTTTTTTAAAAAAAAATTTTAGCCGTGAAAAATGCTTTTAAGTGATACAAGTGGGTTTTTTGGGGGAGATTAAAAAAGGGGTCACATAAATTTAATGATGTGAACAGGGTATTTTGTTCGTGAAACCAATTCTCAGGAAGCCATTAGTTAGAAGTTTACGGTACCGGAGCTATGATCAGGAAATGAACAAAAGATTCTAACGTGCTTAATAAAAAAGTAGCTTTGACCAATAGTGAGAAGAAATATCGTTGCAGTGTAAATATCAGTGAGGATGACTTTGTTTCTTTGTCTGATAATCAAGAGGAAGCATTTTCTCAGCTTGCGCTGAAGATCTATAATTACTATTTCGAGTGAAGCGTTTTGACTATAAAAAAATAAAGCCCTGCAAATCAGTGACTTACAGGGCTTAAAAGTACACCCGACAAGATTCGAACTTGTAACCGCCTGATTCGTAGTCAGGTACTCTATCCAGTTGAGCTACGGGTGCAAATAATTGAGAGCATCAAAGATAAGAATATCATTACTGCAGGGCAATTATTTTACGGAACAAAAAAACTGATCTATATTCAGCTATCGTTTAAATGTGTAAGTGTATTTCACCAGTATAGTTCTGTTATCAGTAATAGGTAATGCAGGATTCATTCTCGAGCGGTCTGTATTGAAAGTCTCGTTAAAAACGATGTAAAGGTCATTGCCTTCGCTTGGGTTATATCTTATTCTCAAATTAGAGATGATTCCATTAGTAAGACTGTTATACTGAGTAAATGCCGAAACAGAGAATGAGGTATTAAACATATATAACATTCTGAGACGTGCGACACTTGCGGTCAATTGTTGATTGCGATCAGGAAAAGTAACGTAGTTGATTTGGTATAATCCTGAAAGATTTAGGCTTGAGGAGACGCTCCAATTGGGGGCTATTCCAAGTGTATGCCTCCATCCGTCAAAAAAGGCACCTGTATATCCGCTAAATGTTGCGGTAAGTAACCTGGAATTGGATGTTTCGAATGAGAAATTAGTACCGTAAAATTCATAAGCTCCGGCAGGAACTTCTACCTCGTTACTCAGGTCAAATGTTTGTGGTAAGTCTTCATATTGGTATTTAATATCAATTGTTACATTTGCTGATTTTAAGGTATTTAAACTGTATTCAGGACCGATTTCCAAAGATTCGGTAGCACCGGTTTCGTTACTTAGTATCAGAAATCCATTTGCACGTATTCTGTGCCTATTTATAAAAGAGTGGTTTTCGGGGATCCAACCAATTCCCATGCTGTTACCGATTCTGATGAAGTTGGACCTATTTTGGAAACCCAGGCCGGGATTATAACTTTTTCCGGAATAAGAATAATCCAGGTCATAGATGAATCCGGCGTAATCCCTGTTTTCAAAGTTGATTCTCAAGCGAGCCGGATTGGTTGAAAATAGTTCGGAGTTTTCCTCATCATCAAATGTTTGTGCCCAGGCCGTTGTAAGATAGCTTTGGTCGAATAACTTAAATACCCCATCTATTCCATAAGCAATGTTTTGCGATCCATCAGTTCTGATGAGAGAGGTCATCATGCCGCCAACATAGGTGTTTTCGTTGATGATCTGCCGCCGCAATCTTAACACACTGTTATTTTCACTGCTGACATCTCCCGTTGCTTCTGTTTGCATAGATAGAAAACCAAGATCCCATGGCCCGGTTCTTCCTACCACCCTGGCACCTCCATAAATCCGGCTCGTCTCTCCGTTCTGAATGCCAATTCTCCGGCTGTAAAAAAGTCGATCCTGTCCACCAAATCCAAAATCGAAGGTGCTGGAGCGCTCCAGGAAAAAGAGTCGTTTTTCAGGAAAGAACAGAGAGAAACGAGTAAGATTTACCTGTTGATTATCCGCCTCAACTTGAGCAAAGTCGGTATTAATGGTTACATCGGCCGTCAGGTTACTCGTTAATCCAAACTTTACATCCAGGCCCGGCTCCAGGGTGGTGGTATTGTCAAGTCCATATTCGGTTTCCGGGTCATTTAAAAGATTTCTTTGCGTAATGCCCGCCAACAGATAAGGGGCAATATATAAGGGTTTCCTGTTAGTGAGATTCTCAAATGTTATTTCGAGGAATTGAGAAGGTTTAAAAGGACTCCAGAATCCCCATTGATTTGAAATAAGGGGATACGAATCCCATTCACTTTTTCGGGCTATATAGCGAATCAAAGACAAGCCCATGGTGGTTTTTCCTTTGCTGTCCTGAAACCGGAGACTTGAGATGGGAATTCTCATTTCAACAGTCCATCCCTGATCATTGAGGTCCACACCCACATCCCAGAAGGTATTCCAGTCTTGATTAACTGGAAAATCACCTTGACCGTCGTTATAAATATGGAAATCGGTACGGAGCCCGGATGGGGTGGTTAAAAAGGTCAGACCATTTTCTTTATCGTTAAATGTGTCTAGGAAGATGCCAAACCAGTCGTTATTAAGGCCCATGTCATCTCTTTGTTTAGTTGGAGCCTGAATCTTTTCTGGTTCACTGTCCTTCATGATTCCAGCCACATAGAGATACCGATTATCGTACATAAGATAAACGGTGGTGGGTTCTGAAGCTTCATCTCCATTGTCGGGTGAGTGCTTAACCAGGCGAAAGGAAATAGCATCTTTCCAGGCATCTTCAACAATGATTCCATCGAGATAGACTTCCTTAATTGTCTCGGGAATTACAACCGGTGATTGTGCCTTTACAACTGAAATGCCACTAAAAATGAAGATTAGCAGAAGCAAACCGGTGCTTGACCTTATTTGATATAGAGTAAAAAAATGTATGTAAAAGTAATCAAATGTCATTTGAGTAGTTCTACTGTATTAAGTGGATGCTGAAAATACAAGCCCTTTCTGATAAAAAAGAAGGGGTTTTTATATAAAAGAATTTCTATTAGCCATTATATCCCACAGAAAGTACCGTGATATCATCTGATTGATCAGCTTTGCCCATGAACTTGAGGACATCAACGATCAGGCTTCTGACCAGTTTAGTGGTGTCGTCTTTGGCGTGTTTGGTGAGGAATACTTCAAGTCGAGGTTCTTCATACATGTCGCCATTTCCGGCGGTTGCTTCTGTAACGCCATCGGTAAACATCATGATCTTCTCGCCGGGTTTTAAAGTGAATTCTTTGGTTTCAAATTCAATGGGTTCGATCTTTCCAAGCAATAACCCATTGGTATTTTCTATCTCTTCGACGTTTTCATCATTTCGAATGATGTAGGGGAGATTATGTCCACCGTTGCAATATCGTACCTTTCCGGTTCGGGTATCCAGCACTCCATAAAAAGCGGTCACAAAAGTGGTCAGATCACTTTCTGGGATCAGCATGGTGTTAACAGTGGAAAGGCATTTAGATGGATCTTCGATTTGTGACGCAATGGCCTTCAGCATTGTTCTTGAAACAGCCATATAAAGAGAAGCGGGAACTCCTTTGCCTGAAACGTCGGCAATTACAAAACCGAGACGGTGCTCATCCAGCAGAAAGAAATCAAAGAAATCTCCGCCTACCTGTTTGGCGGTATGCATTTCTCCATAAATACTAAACTCCTTACGATCGGGAAAAGGAGGGAACACCTGCGGGAGCATTTTCTTTTGAATACGAGCAGCTGTTTCAAGATCGGTATGAACTGCTTCCAGCGTTTTCTTTTGCTGCACACCGTCATAGATCAATTGAATTTCGCGCAATGTTTTTTCAATGGTGGTATTGAGGTCGCTAAAGTCGATTGGTTTTGTAACGAAGTCAAAGGCACCGCGATTCATAGCGGTTCGGATGTTCTCCATATCTCCATAGGCTGAAACGATCACGGTCTTGAACATAGGGTTTTCCAGCTTCTGCGCTTCGGTCAGAAATGTTAACCCATCCATTTTCGGCATATTGATGTCGGAAAGCACAAGTGAGATATTCACGGATTCCCTAAGCATAGTAAGAGCCTCTTCGCCGTTTTCAGCGAAACAAAAATCGTAGGTATCATCTTTGATCTGTTTCCGAAAACGCTGCAAAATA
>Ga0136557_1000162_pt1 | contig 54543 bp, 53 predicted proteins | sample AntRauTorckE6832_FD_104796 | JGI IMG/M metagenome (GOLD analysis project Ga0136557, IMG submission 104796) | Saline lake microbial communities from Rauer Islands, Antarctica - Metagenome Torckler E6 #832 | ecosystem: Environmental > Aquatic > Non-marine Saline and Alkaline > Saline | place...
GAGACCTTTGAGGTCAGTCCGGAAACACCGGTTTCAATTGAAACAAATGAGTCCTCAAACATCCCAGCAAAATTCGAACTCAAACAAAACTATCCCAATCCATTTAACCCAACCACTAATATTGATTTCAACCTCCCTTCATCTGCATATGTTGAACTTTCTGTTTACAACACACTTGGCCAAAAAGTAGCCACGCTTGTTAATGACCAAATGAAAGCAGGCTCCCATTCCATAAACTGGGATGCCCGAAATATGTCATCCGGTGTTTATCTATACAAAATTCAGGTGGGCAACAAAATTCAAACTCGCAAAATGATTTTAATGAAATAAGCTAAAAATCTTCCTACCTTTAGAATCCCGATTTGAAAATATCTTGTCGGGATTTTTTATGCCCGAGTGGCGGAATTGGTAGACGCGTGCGCTTCAGGTGCGTATGTCTTCGGACGTGGAGGTTCAAGTCCTCTCTCGGGTACTTAGCCCTATAAGACTTTTCTTGTAGGGCTATTTTTTTGCTTTTGCTTTCAATACTTCTTCCCTTTTCAGCCTTACTTAAGGCTACTTAACAAGCATTAATTTACCTGTCTCAGCAGTACCCTGTACCAAAATTCTGTAAATATAAATGCCACTTGAGAACTCATTCGCATTCAAGACTGCCACGTATTTACCTCTTTGCTTATTCTCGTCCACTAAGGTTTGTATCCTTTGCCCAAGAACATCATAGATCTCAAGCCTCACATAAGAATCCTGAGGAATTATATAGGGAATATTTGTCGTGGCATTGAATGGGTTTGGATAATTTTGATTCAGCTCAACTACTTTATCTTCTTCAAGTGCCTCTCCTTTAAGTGAAATTATGATCGGACTCGGAAGATTTGAGCCATTATGCGAAATGCGGATTCGCCCCGTCGCCTCTCTTGCTGAGGGTGGTCTATAGGTTATAGGAATCTCCAGCTGGGCTCCCGGCTCAAGATCCAGAAAAACCAAATCTTCATCCAAAGAAAAAGCAAAGCCGCCTGAAATAACCTCAATCCTGCCAACAAGTGAATTTTCAGGGTCAATATTTGAGATCAAAAAGCTTTCTTCTAACTCATTACCTACATTAGTTACTCCAAATTCATACTCTGTTTGATCCACGGCTATCAATGATTGTGAACCCAACAACGACAAACAGCCTCCGGCAAGTGGCCACCCTTTGTCTGCAAACATACCGCACATAACCGGGCCGGGCGAATGCATCGCAAAAGCATTTTCAATACTTGGCCTCATCAGTGCATTTTCTGTGTTTGAAAAAGTGTTTAGATCTAAATGAGAGTAACTGGATCCCCCCGTCCATGCTGAAGGGGTGTATATAGGAACGGGCAAGCTTTGAAATGCAGTCGTTCCTTCCTCACCGTTAGCAAAAAGTCCTCCATTCATCCCAGTCAATGCATTATAAAGTTCTGACGAGGGGTCTGGGTATGCACTCTGATCTGTTAAATACTCACCAAAACCATCGGCGATAAATATATCATAAATAGTTGGATCTCCCTGGTACGCAAGTCCTGCCGTCTGATTTTCCTCATCTACTTCAAAACCACCAAAAAAACCAAGTCCATGTCCAATTTCGTGAAGTACAACAGTTACAAAATCAGTCTGACCGCCCGGTGTATTTGCATCCGTTCCGTAGTACCAAGAACCATAGTCTGAATTCATATTAACAACAATATCATAATTAAGACCATTTGTTTCCTGTTTAAGATCTGTACCTGAAATAGCACTAGCCTGTGCTATCGAATACCAGGTATTTGGCTCACCTTCTGAAATCTGAAATAACGTAGTTGGACCGGCGCTACCTAAAGTGTTACCTGAAAGGCTTACCCAGCTGGCGCTTACTTTTATGGTAATAGGTGAAGAGATATGCCTTTCCCATATCCCTACGGCATATTCAAATGCTTCTTGTGCCTGCTGAGGCCAAGGAGTACCATCTGAGACATAATCCACATCAAAGGCAGCAGACTTCATGTTAGAAGACTTTCTTAATAGATCTTCGTCTGCTTTTTTATAATAAAAAGCGTCTTCATTTGTTGGTTCAAAAATGCAAATGTTCTCAAATACATGCCCATTACCTGTTTTCATTTTTGCCATATCCAGCATATTGAAAACTTTAGTTTGAGCTTGTACCTCAACGGTAACAAAAGCTAAAAAAACAGTATCAGGCTTCCTTTTTTTACAGAACCCATATGAATAGTTTATTATTAATAATTTGAATTTTACTTACTCTCTCTCACTTATCTAAATATCTATAGCTCTAATCAGGAATTTAATTTATCCCAAATCTCAGAATAATATTTACTCAATTCTTTTGCTTCTTCAAGACTGATTAAATTAAAATTTATTTCATTCCAAGTCCACACCTGCCCTAATCTCCAAAGGTCAGCATCCACAACTTTGCCTATTCGAGGATATCCACCAACCGACTGTCCATCCTTCATCAATATGATCGGCGCACCATCTGAAGGAAGCTGTATAGTACCGGGGACTACCGGCGATGATATCATTTCTTCTCCTTTAATATCAGATACGAACGAACTCTTCAGACGGATTCCCATCCTGTTGCTATGACTTGACAGACTGAAATCTGTAGCCAAAAAATCTGCTTTCTTTGCTTCATTCAACCAATCCCATTCCGGTCCTTCAATAATTTTAATAGTCTGTCGGGCTGCATAATGGGGAATCAGTTTTTTAGGAACAGATCTGATCTCTGTCGGCTTTTTCTGAGAAGTCCAGGTTAACCGATCTCCTTTATTAAGTGCTCGTCCTTCAAATCCGCCAAATTTCGCAACCAAACAAGTTGAAAAACTTCCCATAACCTTCTCAATATCCCACTGTCCGGCTATGCTTACATAGATCCTGCAACCATTTTTTACCCGCCCAATATTCAAAACTTCCCCTGAATTGATGTTGATCGTTTTATTGGGTTGAACGGGATTCCCATTCACATCAATTTCTGCTTCTGCGCCTGTAATTCCTATGGTGGCATCGGAATGAAATTTAAATGATCCGCCCTGAAGTGTAAGTTCTAAAACAGGAGCCTCACTGGGGTTTCCGGCCAGCCAGTTTGCTAACCGGTAGGAATGTTCATCCATCACCCCCGAAACCGGGACTCCGTATTTCCGGAATCCAACCCTGCCCATATCCTGAACGGTAGTTTGAAGACCTCCATCTAATACTTCAAGCGATCTCTTCATGATCGCTCCTTGCTTGAGCTCAGTTCCTCAAATTGAGCTTCTGTTATCTCATAAAATTCAATATGATCACCCGGCTCAACCGAACACGGTGGTTCTTTGTTTATGTCAAAAAAAGAATCCGGTGTTCGGCCTATGATCTGCCATCCACCCGGACTTTCCAGCGAATATACCCCCGTCTGTGCACCGGCAATTCCCACCGAGCCTGCCGGTATTTTAGTTCTAGGATTTGCTTTTCTTGGGCAGGAAATTTTTGCATCCAGCCCATCCAGATAAAGAAATCCCGGAATGAATCCCATCATGGCTAGCACGTATTTCGCTGCAGCATGTTTGTTAATGATCGCTTCCCGTTCCAGTCCGGTATGTTCTTCCACCGTTCCCCAATCCAGTCCAAGCTCATAGCAGACCGGAATTCGGTGTTTTTTTACGGATCGTTTTCCAACACCTGACCCCTTCAAGCCTGACCCTAATTTCTCCGTTTCTGAATCAAGATCTTGAAGCAATCGGTTAAAGACCAGTGCAATAGAATTATAGGCTGGGATAATATCGGTGAGGCCGGTAATATTCGCATTTTCTAAAAACCCTACAGTTTCATGGATAAGCGATAAGGGGGCAGCCGCTTTTTTTGGTTTCATCAGCAAGGCCTTTTCTCCCAGCGCGGAAACCTGCCAATCAATGCCGTTAATCTGCAGTGATATGGACATCATTCTTTTTTAAAAAATCATGGATTTCTTTGGCTAATTCTGCGGCTCCTTCTGTGTCGCTATGCAGGCAGAGTGTTTCGGCTTCAATAGGAAGATCCAGCCCGTCATGAGTATGAACTTCTCCATCCAAAAAGCCGGCTAGTTGTTTGAGTACGTCTTCTTTTTTCTCAAGCACGGCTCCTTCCTGTTTTCGGGATCGGAGACTCAGATCATCTTCATATCTGCGATCAGCAAAAACCTCACTCCGAACTTTAAGACCGGCATCTTTGGCAATTTCATTTAAAATGGACTTTGCAGGAGCATAGATCATCATTCCTTCCTGAATTCGCACAATTGCTTTTACCACACCAATGGCTGTTTCTTCATCCTCTGTGGCAAAATTATATAATGCCCCATGTGGTTTTACATGATGAAGGGTTCCTCCTAAAGCCTCTGTCATCCCCTTAAGTGCCGAGACCTGATATAAAACACAAGCTTCCAATTCTTCGGCAGTTAAATTCATAATGCGGCGGCCAAATCCCTGAAGGTCAGGATAAGAGGGATGAGCCCCGATTGCTACCTCATGCTTCAAGGCCAGTTTTATGGTATTCGAGATGGCAACCGGATCACCGGAATGAAAGCCGCATGCAATATTGCAGCTGGTAATGTAGGGCATGATCCTGGAATCACGAGCCTCATCGTACATTCCATAGAATTCACCAAGATCACAATTCAGGTCTATCTTTGAAAGCATAATTACAAGAAGTTTAATACTGAATTTAGGCTTCTGAATCCAACCAAAAGGGCAATTAATATCACGATTATACCCAATATATTCTGGCGGGTTGAATTTATATTGGTACCTAAAAGCATGGGCTTGTTCATGATATACAATAGGAAAACAGCGATCACCGGCAGCGTAATTCCATTGGCTATCTGGGCAAATTCGATAAGTTGAACCGGATCAATACTTGTTGCTGAGAAGAATACTCCAAGCCCAAGTACCGTCATCCAGATGATGCGGAATTTGGTTTCTTTAAGCCCGTCACTCCATCCAAATAATCCTTTCGTTGCATAGGCCGCAGCCAAGGGAGCGGTCACTGCTGAAGTAATTCCCGCAGCAAACAGCCCGATTCCCATAAACGTCTTGGCCCAGCTTCCCAATAAAGGTTCAAGCTGTTTGGCCATGTCGGCTGCACTTTGCACTTCACCCAGGCTTCCATCTGCTGCAGCTGCGCTTGTGATCACCACACACATCGAAATGATGCCGCCCAGTATAATACCGACTGCATTTTCGACCCTCATATCAGGTAGTTGAGAAAAATGGGAGTACCGCTCCTGAACGGTTGAGGAATGCAAAAACAGATTATATGGAACTACCGTAGTACCGATGAGTGCGATCACCGTAAGAAATTCGTCCGGCGATGCAGTAGGAATAAATAGCCCTTTTAAGATCGCGGTGAGGTCGGGTTGAATAACAATGGCTGTGGTTACAAAAACGATACTCATAAGGCCTACCAAAACAGTCATCACATTTACAATGCGCTTAAAGTTTCCTGAAAACAGCAGCCAAAAAGCCACTGCACCTATTACCATTGAGGTCAGCCTGATCGTAAAACCACCCACAGTTATATCCAATGCCACAAAAAACTCTTCCCAACCTAATACCGCCCCGGAAATATTCCCGCCCTCGTACGCAATATTCCCGATCACAATCGCACTAAACACCAATATAATGCCTATTATCTTCAGCACAGGATTGGTTAGTTGTTCACGAATAGCTTCCCCAAATCCCTTCCGGGTTATGATCCCTAGTCGACCGGTCATTTCCTGAAGGATTACCGTGGCAATCACTGAAAAAAGCAGTGCCCAAAGCAACATATATCCCGATCGAACACCGGCAAGAGTACAAACAGTAACTGTGCCCGGACCAATAAAAGCTGCAGCAACTAAGGTACTTGGTCCAAAATATTTTTTTAGTGGATTATTCATGATTGAGTATATAGTATGTAACAGCTAAAATCCCAAACTGAAAGAGTCTTTCAAATATTAAAGGTTGTTATGGCTGAATTAAAAACAAAAAAGAATGATGCAAGTGTTGAGGCCTACCTCAACGCCATCGATGATACGCAACGTAAGAAAGACTGCCAGGAAATTCATGAGCTGATGCAAAAAGTTACCGGACATGAAGGCAGCATGTGGGGCGATAGTATCGTTGGCTATGGAAGCTATCACTATAAATATGAAAGCGGGCGTGAAGGTGACTGGATGCAGGTTGGATTCAGCAATAGAAAGCAAAGTATCTCCGTCTACATCATGTCCGGGTTTTCGAAGTATGACGGACTACTTTCAAAACTGGGTAAACATAAAACCGGGAAATCTTGTTTGTATATTAACAAAATGGAAGATATTGATGAACAGATTTTGGAAGAAATGATCAGAACATCCGTGGAATACATTCAACAAAAATATGGGGAAGAATAATGGACGGCACCAAAAGAGCAGATATCAGTCCGGGAATAGAAGTTGGGATCGTTCTTAAAAAAGATCAGCGAAGCGGAAATATCACTTATGGAGTGGTTCAGAATATTTTAACCAACAGTGCGACGCATCCACACGGAATAAAAGTGCGGCTTACTGACGGTCAGATCGGAAGAGTCAAAGAAATCAAATAAAGAGATGACGCTCGAAGACTTTTCAGAACAAACACTGGAACTGGGAGAAGATTATGAGGGTCGCGTAATTGCCACGCTGATCTCTTCTGATCTCAATAAAGAAGGGCAACAACCTGTACTCTACCTACATGGTTTTAACGATTATTTCTTCCAAGCCCACGTAGCAGAACAATTCCATGAAAAAGGCTACAACTTCTTTGCGCTTGATCTGCGAAAATATGGTCGTTCCACTCTTCCTCATCAAACACCGAATTATTGTCGGTCTGTTACTGAATATTTTGAGGAAATTGACCGCGCCCTAGAGATCATTGGCGAGAATAACGTGATCCTCTTAGGTCATTCCACCGGCGGATTGATAGCCGGCATCTATCTGAATACCGGTAAGTATAAAGACCAAATTGACAAACTAATTCTGAATTCACCTTTTCTAGAGTTCAATATTAACTTTTGGCAGCGGATGATTTTACTGCCCCTTGCCGGTCTCGTTTCTTTCTTCTTCCCTTATTCAGCCCGCAAGAAACCTTTTTCACATTTATACGGTGCAAGTATTTCGGAAGAAAAACATGGGGAGTGGTCATACAATACAGATTGGAAACCGATACGGGGATTTCCTGCTTATTTCAAATGGATCTACGCCATAAACCGGGCTCAAAAAAAGCTTCACATAGCCTCAAATATCGATATTCCTATTCTTATCCTGCATTCCGATTCTTCGAGTCAGCCTAAAAAATGGAATGAGATCGTTCTTAAAACTGATATGGTGCTTAATATCGATCACATTCAACAATTTGGCCGAAAATTGGGGAATGATGTTACCTTTGGCGAGATACCGGAAGCGATGCATGATGTATTCCTCTCAAAAAAAGAAGTCAGAGAACAAGCATTTGATATCATGTTTGACTGGCTTGAATAAGTTGATTTCCTCTACTTTTGCCTTTTATCACTTGCAAAGTCCAAAAAAATGCTTTTATTAGATAAAACAATCATAAGTATCAGAGGGAGGTACACTATGCAGGTAAGTGAAATTCTAAACCAAAAAGGAAGAGATATTTATTCGGTTAAGCCGGATGAAACCGTTTATAATACTATCGCAAAAATGGCTGAGCTTAATGTAGGAGCTCTACTGGTAATGGAGCAGGACAGGCTCGCGGGTATTATATCTGAGCGGGATTATAGAAATAAAGTGATACTTCAGGGAAGAACATCTAAGACCACCGTTGTCAAAGAGATCATGACCGGCCAAGTAATCCAGGTTAAACCCAGTGATACCGTAAATCTATGTATGCAACTTATGACTGAGCATAAGATCCGCCACCTGCCAATTGTTGATCAAGAAAAAGTGGTTGGTGTTGTCTCTATTGGTGACTTAGTGAAAACTATCATTGCCAAACAAAAAGTGGAGATCGATTCACTTCGTAACTATATCGGGGGCGGTTACCCCGGATAGCATAATGAATGGTCAGCTTGGTTTTTAAGTTATCATTTTGAATTCAAACACAATCCTTTCTTTATATGCGTTATCTAGTTCTACCCATCATACTGGCTTTATTTTCTGTTTCTGCAGTTGCACAACTCAATAATGATCCAGACCGGTTCGAAACAGAAGATGGAGAGCTGATCGTACATCCAGTACTCCATGGCTCCGTTATTTTTGAATGGAATGGATTGAATGTGTTTGTAGATCCATGGGGTGATGCAACCCTCTATGAAGGCAAAGGAGATCCGGATCTGATCCTGATCTCTCATCCCCACGGTGATCATTTAAGCCCTGAAACACTGAGTGCCTTGAATACTGATAATACCACCTTTATTGTTCCACAAGCAGTAGCTGATGAAATGCCGGAGCAATATGCTGATCAAACTATGATCCTTGAGAATGGAGAATCAATGGAGGAAAACGGGATCAATATTGAGGCATTAGCTATGTATAATCTCCCAAATGAAGGAGCACGACATACCAAAGGCTGGGGAAATGGATATGTGATCAGTATGGGTGGTAAAGACATTTATGTTTCCGGTGATACTGAAGACATTCCTGAAATGAGAAACCTCAAAGGAATCGATATTGCTTTTGTTTGCATGAACCTCCCTTACACCATGGATATTTATCAGGCTGCGAGTGCTGTTCTGGAATTTGAGCCTGCCATTATGTATCCCTATCACCACCGCGGACAGGACATCGAGCGGTTCAAAGAAGTAGTGGATTGGGAAGGAAAGAATATTGAGGTCCGCTTAAAAGATTGGTATCCCGGCCAGTAGCATTAGCTTACATCTTGATGGTGTAAACGCTACCTTTCCTGAAAAAAGGAAATGAACTGCACGCTTTGCAAAACCGAGACGGAATCTTTTTATTATTATGAAAAGGAAGACCGCCAATATCACCAATGCCCCAATTGCAAAGCCGTGCTAATGGATATTGATGATTATCCCACCCCGGAAGAAGAGATCTACCGCTACGAAAGTCATGATAATGATGTGGAAGATCCCCGCTACCAAAATTTTGTATCACCCCTGGTTGAAAAAATATCGGCGGGATTTAATCCTGATTCTCTTGGCCTTGATTATGGTTCAGGAACCGGCCCGGTCATCACAAAGATGCTGAAAGACCGCGGCTATGAACTCAACGTGTTTGACCCTTTCTTCGATAATCACCCAGATGTACTGAAATTGAAGTATGATTACATCGTCAGTTGTGAGGTGATCGAACACTTTCATAAGCCTTATCAGGAATTCGAGAACCTAAAAAATATGATCAAACCTAAAGGAGCTCTTTTCCTGAAGACAGACCTTTATACCGATGACCTCGATTTCCATGCCTGGTATTATAAAAGTGATGAAACCCATGTCTTTTTCTATCATCATAAAACCTTTCAGTGGATAAAAAATGAGTTTGAATTCAGTGATCTGGATATAGACGGAAGGCATATTACACTTTCCCGTTAGTTCATAATCATATTTAACTGGGGTCTCTGATAAGAGACTACAGGAAAAACCCCACTATGGTCATTCCCGTGCAGACGGGAATCTGGTACCTGCCATAAATTCTACTGTTGAGTCATATCAATCCATTAGATTTCGGGCATCCTCCGCGAAATGACTTATATCTTTGTTAGTGACCAACTAACTAATCTTAAACTTATTACCCACCTAAGATACTGCCCTGTAGGTATTTACAAAATAATTATGCACATTGATCCCATAACCTATGGGGCTTTTGCTTTTCTAAGGAGTATCGGGGGCAAAGAGCTTCTCTAACTTAACTTAATTTTGCTATGAAGAAACTGTTTATAGTTTTGGGAGTAGTCTTTTTAGTTCTGCTGTCAGTAGTCTCTGCTGCAATGATCTATGTATCTGCAGCTTTACCTGACGTTGGGCCTGCTCCTGATATTGAAATTGAACTGACTACTGAACGTATCAATAGGGGGAAGCACCTCGCAAATAATGTAATGGTTTGTATGCATTGCCATACACCGCAGGAAAAAACCAAGTTTGCACATCCACTTAAACCGGAAATGCTTGGCGCCGGCGGCAATCTCTTTGGTGTGGAAAAGGAAGGTTTACCGGGTGACTATTATTCGCCCAACCTCACTCCCACTAATTTAGGTGATTGGACGGACGGGCAGATCTACCGCGCCATTACAACCGGAGTCAATAAAGACGGACGGGCATTATTTCCCATCATGCCCTGGCCTAATTATTCCACCATGGCTCAGGAAGATATTTTTGCTGTGATCGCCTATCTCAGAACGCTGGAACCTGTTGAAAGTGAGGTGCCGGAATCAGAATCTTATTTTCCAATGAATTTCATCATTAATACCATGCCAACCAAAACTGAGTCCGGTATTGCACCGGATAAAGCCAACCCTGTATCCTGGGGTAAGTATTTAGTTCAAGCAGCAAGCTGCATGGACTGTCACACTCCCAAAGAAAGGGGCGTCAATATTCCCGGCATGGATCTGGCAGGTGGATTTGAGTTTGGTTTGGAGGATGGAAGTATTGTTCGCACAGCTAATATCACTCCGGAACTTACAACAGGAATCGGAAGCTGGACAGAAGATATGTTTGTATCCCGGTTCAAAGCCTATGAGGACACCACCTTTGAGTTTCAAGAAATACCGGCTGGAGAGTTCAATACTGTAATGCCCTGGAATGATTATGCTCAGATGTCGGAAGAGGAGCTAAAGGCTATTTTTGCTTTCCTGAAAACCGCTGCACCTGTGGAGCATGTGGTAACCAGGTTTACACCTGCAGAGTAATAGTTTAGCCTTTCTAAAATCGTCTATTTATAAAAGGTTCAGGTTTATGACTGAACCTTTTTATTTACCGGCCAAGTAAATTAAAGCTGCCAACGTAATAATTTGGATCTAAAACTAATCGGGGTTCATCCACTTGATTAACTGCCATATTATTTAATGCGGTAGTTGGATGCAATCTTATCTCCCTCCCGTTAAGGATCACATCAACCGGCATATTGAAGTCTTTTACGGTATTCGCCCAGCGATACATCAATCGCCCATCTCTAAAAGCATATTCCAACATAGGAATTCTTATATCCCGAAGATATTGATCAAAGAAAAGGGCCAGATCCCTTTCAAGTTTATCACTTATGTAGTCCTCAATCTGTTTGGAAGTGACGGTTTGGTGATAAAATTCCTGATTCAACCCGCGAAGCGTTTCTCGCCAAAGTGAATCATTGGCAACAACCTGCCTCAACGTATGTAGTAAATTTCCGCCTTTATTATACATGTCGTTTGAGCCACGCTGATCTACCCCATAAGTTCCGATCAGCGGACGATCATTTTGGATATCCAATCGAAGTCCCTGAACATATTTGTTGGCCGCAACTTCTCCATGATGATAATTCAGGTAGAGGCTTTCCGAATAATTGGTGAACCCTTCATGTATCCACATATCGGCTACATCGGCATAGGTGATATTGTTAGCAAACCATTCATGCCCAGTTTCGTGAATAATGATAAAATCGAATTTCATTCCCCAGCCCGATCCACTCAGATCACGTCCCAGATATCCGTTTTGATATCCATTCCCATAGGTAACCGAGCTTTGATGCTCCATTCCCAAATAAGGGGCTTCCACCAGTTTATACCCGTCCTCATAAAAAGGATAGGGACCGAACCAATGCTCAAATGCATCCATCATCGGCTTTACCTGCTTGAACTGCTCCTTCGCTTTCTCCAGGTTTTCCCCAAGTACATAATAATCCAGATCCAAAGTGCCCTTTTCACCTTCATATTCTTCACTAAAATGCACATAATCACCAATATTGATATTCACCCCATAATTATTGATCGGATTGGAGACGAACCAGTGCCAGGTTTTAGTTCCGTCTCCCGGTTCATCAACGCCACGAAGCCTTCCATTGGAAACATCCATCAGTGAGTCCGGTGTTGTGATACTGATAAGCATGCTATCGGGTTCATCATAGGGGTGGTCTTTATTCGGCCACCATACACTCGCTCCAATTCCTTGGTTTGATGTTGCCACAAAGGGCTTTCCATTACTGTCTTCGGTCCAGGTAAAACCGCCATCCCAGGGTGGAAGAGCCGCTTCTATCGGCTTCCCGGAATAATGTACCATCAGCTCGTTAACATCACCTGCTCTTTGTTCATCTTCAAGTTCTACAAAAAAGGCACTCCCTACCCTCCTGAAATCAAGTTCCTGATCATTTTGGGTGATCCCTGTTATTTCCAACGGTTCCTGTAAGTCGATCTGAATGGTTTGATAGGACTCCAGAACTCTATACTGAATTTTATTCCTTCCGGAAATTGAGCTGTCGGCAATATTAACTTTAACAGAGAGATGATAATAGCTGAGATCCCACCAAACTCTTTCCTCCGTAATAGAACCGCGTAGAGTATCCTGTAGGGTATACTGCTGAGCATCTGCTTGAGTCAATCCGGCCATGAGAACCGTAAATAAAGAAAACAGGAAAATACTGAACGTTTTTGATTTCATATGTTTTGGTATGGGCGAATGTTAAACTATAATTTACTTTTAGCTCTTTAATTTCATTAAATCATTCATAACACTTTAAGTTCTTTTTTTAAAGCATTTAGCTTAGGTATTATTTTAAAAATCTATCCATAACTGTTACATTAAGAGCTGTATTTTTTTTGTTTTAAAGTATAAGATAAAACACCTACTAAGTGTGAAACTAAAAATTACTCGTTTCACTGTGTTCTCCTCCTCCTTCTGCATTTTGGGAGAGTTCCACTTCAAAATAATAATGGTAACTAAATTTTAATTTTAGAATCCGATCATGAAAAATCTAATACTTTTTGCTACTTCTTTTTTGATGTTCTTATCTACATATACCTTTGAGGCTGTAGCTCAGGATGATGAATCTTCTCTTTCGGTAGGTGGTGCAATACGCTACAATGTTCTTCTTACTGATTATGAAGACGGCACCATCGACAATAACGATGCACAGTTCACCTGGGATACCTGGCGTATAAATGTGAATGCCGAAAACAACGGCATAAAATTGAATTTTGAGTACCGCTTCTATCCTACCTTTAACACTCATTTCGTGAAACAAGGGTGGCTTGGATATGACTTTAATGAGAAAGATAATATCCAGATCGGTGTAACACAGGTTCCATTTGGTAATCTGCAGTATAACTCTCACAATTGGTGGTTTCAGGGACCTTACTACGTCGGCCTTGAAGATGATCACGATATGGGTATCAAATATACCCACACTGCAGAAAATTGGGATATCATGGCTGCTTATTTCTTTCAGCCTGAGCCAGCAGGACCGGCTGCCGGATCCGGATCATTCGGTTTTGGAGGATCAGGACGTTATTCGTATGACATTGTACCTGCCGGAAACCAAACCAATTACGAACGTAATCAAATAAATTTACGCGGAACGCGAACTTTTGAAATAGATAATGGAAGTGTAAATGTAGGAGCCAGCGGTCAGCTTGGACAGATCTGGAATCAGGCATTGGACGAAAATACTTCCCGCTATGCTTTGGCCGTTCATACCGATATCAATTACGGAAACTGGAACTTCAAAGGTCAGTTCACCAACTACGGAATGGATGCTCAGGACGATAACGGGCAAAGCGTTGATTTCGTGAATATGGGTGCTTATGGTTCTCCATACCCGGTAGCTGCAGAAATGAACATGTATTCAGCCGGTTTAAGTTACAGTTATGATGTGGATTGGGGACCGATCACAAACCTGAATTTCTACAACGATTATACCTACTTCCAGAAAAATATTGATGGATATAAAGATGCGCATCAGCATGTACTTGGCTTTTTACTATCAGCCGGTAATGTATACACCTACTTTGATATTGCCCGTGGGAGTAATCATCCATGGCTCACCGAAAGCTTTGGGCAGGGACTTGGACAGGGCCTGAATGATGCACGCTGGAATACCCGCTTTAATATCAATATTGGGTATTATTTCTAACAGGTAATTTTGATGCCTCTAAAGGAAATGCGTTAGCTCGTGTTTCCTTTTTTTATGGATGATCAAAACTGAAAACGGGCTTGCAATCCAATCGAACTTCTTGTGTTGCCCTGTACTTCAGCAAGACCACTGCTCAGGGATTGCGTGTCTTCAAAGACCGTGATCCCGTATTTGAACCAGATATCGACAAATTCAGCCGCATCATATTTTATGGTGATGTAAGCCCGCTGCCCTTGATTGTACAACACAGTATTTGAAAGTACGTACAGCAGATCACTTTCAAACTGGTAAACCCTCGCGGTAAAACTGTCGGTATCGAATAAACTGATACGCCCATCGATCCTGAGTTTTGGAGTGGGTTGCACCCTCAGATCCTGGTAGATCAAAAACCCGGTTTCCTGCGCTCCCCCGGCTTCCTGATTTTGCACAAATTCCACTCTTGACCGCAAGCGAACGGTAGGGCTGACATAATATTCAAAATTAGCCCGAATGCTTGACCGCTTTTCTTTTCCAACCCGGATCTCCTCCCTTCCCAGGTCATTTACCACTACATACTCTTCGTCCTGAATTTCATTTCTGAGTAACAGATATACATTCAACCTGGAATTGAAAAATACTTCCGCCAGCCCAAGCATATCAAAACCTCCGGTAGCCTGAGTTGTGCCAAATGTGGGTGAGCCAAAACGGTACTGATCAAAATATCCGCTTAACGTAACTTTTTGATTTAAATCATGTCTCAGACCTATATAAAAACCTTCTTCATTTTGCGGAGCGGATGAACGCTCCCCAAAGCCACTGGCAAAAAAAGATTGAAAGTCCCGCTGATAATTTCGATAGGAAAGTGCCAGTTCAGTATCGTCTCCCACCGGAGTTTCAATACCCGCAACTGCTCCATAACCACCATTTTCACTTCGGGCCAGTTCCCCAAATACGAACGCATTTCTTATGAGCCCCCGGTAATCAATTCCAACAACTGAATTATCTGATCCTTCAAAATCGAAACGATTACTGAGCGAAGACCCCTGAGCAATATAACTACTGAACGAATTGTAATAGCCTGTAGCTCCGATCAAACCAAAGCGGGTATCTACACGAACGCGTCCGCCATAGGTCTGCTGATCAATATTATTTTTCCGCTCCAGCTCATTTTCCGTACGGTGAAAACCGGCAGAGCTTGGAAATCTTGTGGTATCGCCATTGATCACAGACGCTGTTCTTGGGCGGTCGGAATAGAATGCAGTCAGTTCCACCTTTTTCCCATAAGAAGCCGCTACTCCCTTAAAAAAATCCGTTTCCTGTGCTGATGAATATGGTTTAATACCACGCTCATTCTTACTGATGGTTGCCGTCACTTCCCGGCCTTTCCCAAAAGCTCCACCTGACCATAACACCAGCCCCTGCCCAAAGCTGACGCTGTAATCTCCAATCACCAGATCGTTGAGTTTACCATTATTTATAAGTGCAATATGCCCGGAGTTATAATCAAAATCAGTAACACCATTTAGCGTTTCGCCCGGATCTTTTTCCTGGGTAAGGTTTACTGAAAGGTGGTTGGTGGTCATTCTAAGTCGCTGGTAATATTTAATGGGGCTGCCCAAATATCCCCCCAGAGAATCAGGCCTTCGATACCCTTCCCGTTGCTCAATATCTTGCTGATATCGAGTAAAGATGTCAAACTTACGGTCGGTTAACCAGTATTCGGGTCGCATGAACATATCTCTGAATTGAGCTCCTGATCCCCCAACCGTAACATAAGGCTGTAACCTCCGATAGGTTGCCGGGCCAATGCCGCTCACTTCCAGTAATTCTTCTTTTGTCTCAAAAGGTTTACTATCCCGGTATTCAATAATAGCTCGTGCTATTTTAAGATTAATACCCGGGATCTGAAGAAAGTCATCAAGCCCGGCATGGTTTATATTTACGGGATTTGATGACAGATCTTCCAAAAATTGAGTTAATTGCTCACCGGTAAGTCCTGATTCTTCGGAATCAAGCTCTTCAAAAGCTCGCTCAAGTTGTTCTTCTACGGTGGTTGTATCCTGTTGAGCAAAACTTGTAAAAGGGTTTATTGCTATCACCCCAAAAACCAGAAAAAACGATATGCTTTTGAGCTTTTTATTCATCAAAAATAGAGCATGAAATCAATACCTGGACTAAAACCCAAAAGCTCATGTTTTTGGACTGCAAAATTTATATCCCAACGATCAAGTCCATATCCAAATCCCAGCGAATAGCTCAGTGGTTCTGTGGTTACTCCCAGCCGAACTTTTAAATTCTCGATCACACTAATTTCCAATCCTCCACGATATGAAAGTGGGAACCGAACATCTTTTACCATATCAAATGCAAATACGGCCAGCTCATTCAGTCCGTATGAAAACCCGATAGCCACTTCCCGGGCCAGGTACTCATTCATTGTTTCATAGGTATATTCAGGCCGGTTCACATTAGTTGCCCTGGCACCAATCCATAGATCTCCGGTGATCTCTGCTGCTAATCCAAGATCCAATCCCAGTACCCCGCCGGATCCATAATCTGCCCCAAAGGAAATATGATTGTAATTAGCTACTGCACCAAAATGAAGAGAACGCCATTCGTTCTTATATCCTAAACGAATGCGTGTTTCGTTAAATAAATTATCACCATAACGATGAAAACCGAGTGCCGCTACACCCAATCTTGTTGGAACACTACCCATGGCCGACATGTCAGTGATCTCGGCAAATCCATAATTTCTTAATCCATAAAACCCGGCTGCTTTTCTTTCACTGTTAATCAGTGCGGGATTCGAAAAAAGAGACCAATCATAACCGGGAAGAGCTGTGGTAGCTTGCCCCATTCCCAGCCCTTCTGCACCCATTATAAGTTGAGAGTGTGCAGGAACACAACTGAGGCCAAGAATAAATACCAAACAAATTTTATAAATATGTCGTTGTATTCGTATCATTATCAGTCATTATATTCATAGACATGGAAAATCTCAGAACAGCAGTTAAAGTACTAAAGCCCCTTCTATTTTACGGAGTGATATTTATTATTTTTTCACCAAAATTAAAAGCACAGGAATTTAATTGTACTGTAAACTTAAATACCGAGCAGCTGGAAGGCTCATCGTATGATCATCTGCAGAATTTAAAACCACGTCTGGAAAATTATATCAACGAATATAACTGGACTGAGGAAGAGTTCCGCCCTGAAGAGCGTATCAACTGTCAGATCCAGATCGTTTTTACAAGCGGTACTTCTGATTTCACTTTTTCTGCTGAGACCGTATTTCAGATTCAACGCCCAATTTATAACACCACTGCTAATTCAACAACGGTATTGTTAAGTGATAACGCCTGGCAGTTTAGTTTTCCGGAAGGCAAAACGCTGATCCATGATGAACTACAGTTTGATGCACTTACGGGCTTCATCGATTTCTATAGCTTGGTAATGCTTGGATACGACTTTGATACCTTTTCAGAACTGGGTGGTTCTGATTACTTTGTGAGGGCTCAGAATATTTTAAGTCTGGCTCAAACCACATCTGCTGTAGGTTGGACGCGTAACACAAATAACCGACGAAACCGAAATATGATGATCACTGATCTGGTTTCTACAACTTACAGACCACTGAGGGAAGCGTATTATCAGTATCACCGGTTAGGGCTGGATCAGTTTGTTGAGAACGCAAATGATGCCCGTCAGAATGTTTTGGATGCTTTGAAAGAAATTCAAACCACAAAACGGCGAACAACCAGTAATTATCTCTTCGATATTTTCTTTGATTCTAAATCCCGTGAGATCGCTTCTTTTTTTGAGAATGCCGAAACTAGTCTTCGGCTCGAAGCTTACGAAGTATTGAGGCAAACCGATCAGGGGCATTTATCTGACTATGAAAAACTCCAAAATTAAAGCACGATGAAAATTAAGACTCAAAAAATTCTGATCTCTCTGCTTTTAATCATGGTCATCATTGATCTGGTTTATATCTATATGAATACAAGTTCTTTTAATGCACTTTATGCTGGATCAAGTTTTATTTTATTTGGGGTTGCCTGGGATGCTTTGAATAAGTTGAAAGGCGTGCAAAAAGAGACTTCATAAAAGATTCAAAATGAATCTGTACATTTGATTGAATTTGGGCAAAAATACCAAATCCAAAGTTCTTCAGAACTAAAACATTTATCTGACGGTTTTGTATATTGTCGCCCCTAAAAAAGCGGTTCCATAATTGAAATTTTGAAGTAAAAAATTCAACCCGAATGAAATTTTACGTTTGTATTAAAATGGTGCCTGATGTGAATGCACCTCTCCAGATTAAAGACGGTCAGCTGATTCAGGACGCCGACCGCCAGATCCTTAACGCATACGATGCTTCTGCAGTTGAAGAAGCCCTTGTTCTTAAAGAAAAACACGGTGGCGAAGTAGAAGTAGTTTGCATAGGATCTTCCAAAGCATCCGAAACCATCCGTAAGGCACTGGCAATGGGTGCAGACAAAGCCACTCACATTTTAACTTCCGGAGATGAAAATTACGACTCAGGCTCTTATGCCAAAGTGCTCGCTAAATTCTTTGAAGACAAAGAATACGATGTGCTTTCACTTGGAAAGCAATCACAAGACACCGATGCAGGACTGACCGGGAGTATGGTTTCTGAATTTTTGAACCTGCCTTATGCCACAAACGCTGTTGGACTTGAAACTGAAAACGGCAAACTCGTCGTTAAACGTCAAGGTGATACCGGGCAGGAAATGATCGAATTGCCTACCCCTTGCGCAGTTACTTGCTCTAATGACATGAACGAGCCGCGTATTCCAAATCTAAAAGGAATTATGGCATCCAAGCGAAAACCGATGGAACAAGTTGAGCTTTCCTCTCTTGGTTTAAGTGAGGATGAACTAGCATCAAAAACTGCTGTTCTCGGATATGAAGAAAAGCCGGAACGTGAAGCCGGCAAGAAATATGAAGGCGAACCGGATGAGATAGCTCGCGAAGTAGCACAACTGCTGGATACTGAGGCAAACGTGATATAATGTTAAGTGTTTGAATTTTAAATGTTAGATGGACAACCATTTAACATTTAGCACTTAACATTTAAAATTATTTTCAAAAATTTTAAAAAGACGAATAAACGAATGAGCACCATACTTACACACATCGCAATTGCAGACGGCAAGATCAAACGTTCATCATTAGAGGTACTTTCACATTGCAAGCAACTCGCTGAGCAGGGCGGACATTCCGTTGAAGCCGTTGTTGTGGATTCAAATGCCTCTTCTTTTGTGGAAGGCATTCAACAATACGGAGCTTCCAAAGTTTATGTTGTTGAAGACCCGATCTTTAAAAATCATATGAATACTCCATTGCTTAAGGCGCTTGCTAACGTGATGGAAACCGCAAATCCTTCTGTTTTTGCGTTCGCTTCTACTGAAGGAACCAAAGATATTTTAGGGGCACTTGCAGCCAACCAAAATGCAGCTGTTTTGCCTGATGTTTCTTCTTTTGAATTGATGGAGGGCGGCGTAAAAGCCAAGCGGCCTGTGATGGCAGCCAAGATCATTTCCAACACTGAAGCTAAAGGCGATAAAGTGCTGGTTTCTGTTCGGTCCGGGTCTTATGATCTGATCGAAAACAAAACTTCAGCTGAAGTTGTGAATATTGATTTCAGCATGGATGATTCCGAGCTGAAAGCCACCCTCAAAGAAATCATCTCTGCTTCTGGCGATACGATCGACCTGAACGAAGCAGAATCTATTGTAGCTGCCGGTCGTGGTGTAAAAGATGAAGAAGGGCAAAAACTGATCTCCGAACTGGCTCAGATTCTGAATGCCGGAATCGGTGCTTCCCGCGCTCTGACAGAAGCAGGTGTTTATGATCCAAGTTTACAAATTGGCCAGACCGGGAAAGTGGTTTCTCCTCAGCTTTATATTGCAATAGGAATTTCAGGAGCTATTCAGCACGTAGCCGGTATGGCTAATTCAAAAGTGATCGTGGCCATAAACAAAGACGCCGATGCCCCGATCTTCGAGATCGCCGACTACGGAATTGTGGGAGATTTATACAAAGTACTCCCTCCATTCATCGAAGAACTCAAAAAAATTAAGAATTAATGATTAATGTTTAGTGCTAAATGTTAAATGGCCCGAGTCCCATTTAACATTTAAAATTCAAACATTTAAAATTTCCCCTATGGACGAAAAGTTTGATTGTATCGTAATTGGCGGTGGAGTTGCAGGATTGGCTGCTGCTATGACTCTGGCCCGTAATAACATGAAATTCCTTCTTATTGAACGAGGTGAATTTGCCGGATCAAAGAATGTTTCCGGTGGTGTTTTGTGGGGAAGTGACCTTGCCAAACTCGTTCCTAATTACTGGGAGGAAGAAGACGGTGGCTGGGAGCGATTCATCAACCATCGCAGACTTACCTTCATGGATGAACAATCAACGTTCTCTCTGGATTTTAAATCCTCTCATTTCAACGAACCGCCCTATTCCGGTGTAGTTGTCCTTCGATCCAAATTCGACAATTGGCTTTCAGGAAAAGTGCAGGAGGCCATTGATGCTTCAGATTTTGCCATGGATTCCTTTATCGCCACTAACATCAAAGTGGATGAAGTGATCATGGAGAATGATAAGGCTGTAGGTATCAAAACAGGAGAAGATGAATTTCATGCCGATTCAGTGATCATTGCCGAAGGCGTAAATAATTTACTGACCCGACAAGTTGGACTTCAGGATAAATACGTCCCTGCCGATCACATGCTAACCGGGATCAAAGAGATCATTCGATTTGATCAGGATGTATTGGAACAGAAATTTCAACTAAACGGACTCAGTGGAATGAGCAATGAGTTTGTAGGCTGGGCAACCGATGGCGTTGAAGGCGGGGGATTTTTGTACACCAACCGCGATACTATATCTCTGGGATTGGTACTTGGAATTAAAGACATGCGGGAAAAGAAAAAGAGCCCCCACGATATTTTAAATCATTTCAAGACACACCCAACTATCTCTGATATCATTAAAGGTGGAGAAATTGTAGAATATTCCGCACACGTGGTTTCTTCCGGTGATAAGCGAGCTATGCCAAAAGAATTATATAAAGACGGAATCTTATTGGCCGGTGAATCTGCCAACTTATTGATGAATGCCGGTAAAGCTATTCAGGGAATGGATTATGCCATGCGCTCCGGAATTTTAGCGGCTGAGACCATTGTGAAAGCCAAAGAGAAAGACGATTTCACCTCTGCTACGTTAAAAGAATATCGTAAAGTAATGGATGAAAGTTATGTAATGAAAGACATCAACGGATTCCAGGATGCTGTTCACCTCCTTCACACCGAAACCATGCAACAGAAAGTGCCAAATCTTGTATGTGATTTTGGTCGTCAGTTCTTTACTATTAAAAGCGAACCCACTCCAAAATCCAAAGACATGTTGCTTGGTGCAGTGAAAAGACATTCATCCCTATGGGAATTGGCGAAATTAGGATTTAAAGCAGGGAAATCATTATAAGTGAAAAATGAGAAGGCAAAAGTGAAAGGTATTTAGAGCATATTTGATAACATTGCGAATACCTCATTTGCTAATTTTTCTATCTTTTTTGTTTTGTTGTTATTTAAATAATTCAGATTAATTGAAATATCGACTTGGGTATCAAGTTCTACCAAAGATGATCTGGAAATGCGATAGAATCGTTTTCGATCTTTGTCGGATTTTCTCGAAGCTCCTTCAGATAGATTAGAGGGAATTGAAACAGCGGCTCGTCTCATTTGACTTCAAAGGCCGAAAGTTTCAGTCAAACGATAGATCTCACTAACTAATTCAATGCTTTTTTTATAAACGTTTAAATCTTTGTGATTCAATTTAATCATTGTAACCTGGTTTGATTAATAATTCACAAATAAATACTTAAAAAACTTTAAACTGAAAAGTCAGCAAAGATTTTTTCACCTTTGCCTTTTCATTTTTCACACAATAGAAAAGACATGAAAAACCTCAAACTCACAGAACGCCTCGGGCTTGTAAGCTACCGAAACCAATCTAAATCGGACATTAAACCCCACATCATTGTGGACACTGATATCTGCAATTCTACCTGTCCACATAAATGTACAACCTGGGTATGCCCGGCCAACTGCTACACCATGGATGATAATAATCAGGTTCACTTTCAGGTGGAAGATTGCATTGAGTGCGGAACGTGTATGTTTGCCTGTGATCAGGGAGCTGTGGACTGGAATTATCCTGATCCTGAGATCGGTCGCGGCGTTACCTGGAATTTTGGGTAGAAAATTGTTTAGGAGTGAAAGTCTTACGGTGTTATCGTTTTCAGGAATTCAACCATAACGCTGTATACTGATGTATTTTTTGGTCGCTTTCAACATCAGTTCAAGTAATGCCACCTTACCTGTGACCATGGTTTGCGTGACCAATAAGTTGAAGGTAAAAGAGAAGATCTGCAATTTTTACTGCCTTTGGCAGCTACGGTAAATATGGACGGAACAAGTCTCTACCAAGCGGTTGCTGCCGTGTTTATTGCTCAGGCCCTTCGCCAACGTTAGCTTTCTATTGGCAATGAGTACCAGGACTGGCATAGTGATGCTGGTTTATTCTTTACCCCGGATATAGCTTTTCTTGCGTATCTAATTAATACTAAGGTTGGAGGTTTTTTCACAAGCTTAGAATGGATACTCGGCTTAGGAATTGTGTATGTAGGTCACTCAGCTTTCGATAGATTATTCGGATATGGATTAAAATATCCTGATAGTTTTCAAAATACACATTTAGGATTGATAGGAAACAAAATTCAGCAATAGAAATAATCCTTTCCTCCAAAAATATAATAGACATAAAAAAGCCAGCAGAGTTTATTTCTACTGGCTTTAATGTTTTATAATTAATCAAAAGAGATTAATTAAATAATCATGCCTTTACTCATCATAACTACTTAAATCAACTGTTTCCACATTGTACTTAATGCCTTCTCCTTCTTTAGGAATTGCATTGAGTATAAACTCACGTACATCATCATTAGAGTCAATTAGCATATCTTTTCTTATATAAATCATGTGTCCACTCTGGTATTCTTTATAATCTATACGATCTTGTAATTGACCAGATGGATCCATTTGCCATAATGAGTACTTCGCGCCGAAAGGATCGCAAGCACCATCATAATAACCCTGTTGATTTAGTACTCTTAATGAAGGATTCTGTTGCATCGCCTTTCTAAGCATAATTGCTGTATTTCCGTTCTCATCATTCCAAGGACGTACATTACCTGAAATATTATATTCAAGATCTGTAGCAAAACCTAGGTCCTCTCGCAAATATTCATTAATTGCAGGAGTAAAGGAATGCTTCCATGAATCATATTCAGGGCTATATCCTGGACGTGTTCCTGAGTTATCAGTATCCATACCAATATAGCGAGAATCTAGTCGACCAGTAGTATAGCCTTCATCTCTTAATAGCTCTTTCCAAAATGCAGAAGCTGGGATACTTAGATTATGCCCTAAAACAAACTCTTCTGAAACACCCGCATAACGAGCTATTTGCTTAGCAACTTGTTGCCTCTTTAGATCAGTAAGTGTACCACCTATTGCAATTGCTGGTAAATAGGTTTCCATCATAAATTTTTCAACTTCAGGCAATATATCTTCTAGTCTTCTATTTTGAAGATCTGGAGCTAACTGTTTGAAATACCAAGCTGTAGCAGTGTAATGTGTAAGTTTATTAATGTTTGTAATAGGAGTTTGAACACCTGTAACTGTTCCTGGTTGTCCAAAACCACACTGAGAGTGCATGATAACTCCATTCACAAAAATATTATGTCCACCTTGTAATCTTCCGGCTAAACCAGCAACACGAGTAGTTCCATAGCTCTCACCAATCAAGAACTTTGGAGACTTCCAACGGTTATGTCGGGAAATAAAATTTCCAATCCAATCAGACAGGTAACTCAGATCTTCTTGAACTCCAAAAAATTGCTCTCGTTCACCGTCATTCAATATTCTTGAAAACCCAGTATTAACAGGGTTCACATATACAATGTCAGTGGCATCAATAACAGAATAATTATTGTCCTCAACACCATAAGGTTGTACAGGAAAGCCTTCATCAGTAAGTTTCAGACGTTTTGGGCTAGTAAAGCCTAAATGCATCCAAACAGAAGCAGCTCCAGGGCCGCCATTAAAAGAAATTAAGAGAGGACGATTTTCAGTGTCTTTAACATCTGTTCTACGGTAATATGTATAAAACAAAGCAGCATCTGGTTTGCCGTCTTCCCCGTAAACAGGTTGTGTCCCAACGGTTACCTCGTAAGGAATGTCTTTACCTTTTATATTTACACTACGAGTTTTTGAGATAGATGTATCTGCAGGTAGTGCCCGATCTAATCCAGTAGCTAATTCTTGGCCAGATCTATTTTGTGCAAAAGTGTTTGTAGACAAACTAAAAAACAAACCAAAGCATACCGCTATGGATAGTTTAAAAATGTGTTTATTGATATTTAAATTGCGAATCATAATTGATGTGATAAGTTATTTGTTTGATATAGAGAAAGGTACTATTTGTAACTGATGACCAAAATAATGCGAACTTAGAACCAGTATTTCAAAGCTAAATAAACTTATTTAAAACAATTTACAACCAGTATATGATACACCCTATATCAATTTGTATATACAAGCTATCTAATTAAATTTATAACAACACTATACAGTTACTTACAAGTAGTGTTTCTAGTAAAAAACACTTTTCTCAAAACTTTAATAAGAATTACCTCTTTTGCCTTCACTGCTTGTAACACTACCAGCGGTTCCGGCACAGGTACGATGAAAATATCCCTCACTTTTAAGCTGACATTATTTTGTCAGGAATAGTTACTGATTTTCTAATCTCCTTAGATCAGTGCTGATATGAGTTCCATGCAACATTTTTCGGCACTCTGCGTACTTTTTCTTGTTTTCTTATACTATCCTTACTCTTCATTCAAAATTGCTCTTATGAGATTACTGACTATTTTGCGCCCCTTTTTTATCTTTTTGGTTATCACCGGCATATCGCTTTCGGTTCAAGCCAAAGAGTATACCATTCCGGAGTTAAGAATTGAGGTTCAGATAAATGAAGATGGTTCACTGCGAATAACAGAATACAGAACTTATGTGTTTGACGGAAGCTACTCCTGGGCTAATTACAGGATTCCAAAATCTCGCTTTTCGGGATTGGAAGATATTCGTGTTATGGAAGGTGATGAAAATTTAGTTAATCGTAATACCGAAGAGACCGGTACTTTTTTGGTTGAAGAGTCTTCAAAGGCCTTTAATATAAAATGGTTTTTTGCTGCTGAAGATGAGCAACGAACTTTTTCAATTTCTTATACCATTAAGGGTGCTTTGACCATCGGTCCTGAATGGAGTCAGTTGTTCTGGAATTACGCAGCTTCAGGAAGAGAACGATCTACCGATACAATTACCATCATATTGCAACTTCCGGAAGAGGTTGCCCAATCTGATCTTCATTCTTGGGTAAGAGAGCCTGCCTGGAAAATCTCCACTTCAGAACTTTATGATGGTTTTCAATTTAACGGAAGTGATATAGGCAGAAACCAAGCCGTGATAATTCGTACTGTTTTTCCGACCTCAGTACTTAGTGAGCAAGTTTCAATTAATGACACTGATTTTTCACTGACATGGGTTGAGAATGCTGAAGCTGAGTATAGGGAAGAACAAAGACAGCAGGAAGCGGAAAATGCACGACTATATGATCTTGCAATAACCGCTGTAATTATTCTTGCAGGCTTAAGCATTTTGAGCTTTATCTTTTTCTATAGGAAATACGGATCAAGACATAAGATCAGGATCAGTGATAATAACAGCATTATGATTCCCGGCCGACAAAAACCTGCTGCTATCGGATGGCTACTATTGAACCGTACCGTTTTGGGAGCCCACGTGACAGCAACTCTACTTGATCTGGCCAGAAGGGGTTATTTCAAGATCAAGGAATATGAGGATGAGGAAGAAGAGTCTTGGTTGTCGGCCCAGAAAGATAACAATGGTTACATGGTTCTGCCATTAGATAAAGGTCCGGATTCTGACTCAGCCTTAGCAGAATATGAGAACGACCTGCTCAAGTTTGTCACCGGAAGAATTGAGGAGGAAGGCAACAAGATGGAAGACATATTCAAATTCTCTGATTCAGAAGTATCCAAATGGTTCTACGCATGGAAAAAGAAATTGAATACCCATTCAAAAGATCAAAATTGGATAGACAATTCAAGCTACAAGGGTGTTTACCTGAACCTGGGAGTTCAATCTATTTTGTTGATCATCGGTGTGATCCTCATTTTTATGCTTCATCCCATCATGGCCATAGCTATGGGAGTTTCTTTTGTGGCAGCAATACTTTCATTAGCAATAATAAGACGTACCCCAAAAGGTGAGGAAGTATTTAGAACATGGAGTAATTATAAGAAAGCACTAAAGAATGCCAAGGAACATTCAATTTCCGAGGATAAGCTCGGGCTACATTTCATCTATGGAATTGCACTGGGACTGAGTAAGCAGCATTTTGAGCAGATGTTTGAGCAACATCCTGATGCCGTACTTTTAATAACCTGGATCGCCATATTGCCGGGTAGCTCAAGTTCACCAGCTGCCATTGCCTCTTCATTCAGCACTCTTGCTGCCACAGGAACCATTTCTGCCAGCGGAGGTAGCTTTGCAGGCGGAGCTTCTGCGGGTGCTGCCGGTGGGGGTGCTTCAGGAGGCGCCGGATAGCCGAATCAAAGACCATCAATTTTTGATTCTTCAAATATTATAATCCAATCTAATTTGGAACATTATAAATAATCAAGTGTTTAATTGGGTGAAATATCATCAACAAAAAAATAATGACTATGAATTTTAAAATAACACTAACCCGATTATTTACATTTACTTTAGTCCTGTTTTCAGGAATACTAATTGCTGCGTGTAGCACAAACAACGATTCAGGAATGGGAACTCTTAAAGTTGGCTTAACGGATGCCCCGGCCAACTATGATGAAGTTAATATCGAGATCCTACAAGTATTAGTGAATCGTGATGAAGATGCCTCAGAGCCTGAAGATGATGGTGAAGAAGGCGATAATGAAGACGAAAATGGATGGTATTCAATTATGGATGATTCTATGGTCGTAAATCTTTTAGACTATCAGAATGGTGCCATCTTGGATCTGGGAGAAACAGAACTTGAAGCCGGACAATACAATCAAATTCGACTTCTGCTGGGTGATAATAATACTGTTGTTGTAGACGGAGAAACCTATAACCTTACAACTCCCAGTGCTCAGCAATCAGGATATAAGTTGAATGTTCAAGCTGATGTTCAAGAAGGTCAGGTTTATGAACTCATTATCGATTTCGACGCTTCTCGATCTATAGTGGTTACCGGAAATAATAATTACATCCTGAAACCGGTGCTTAGAACCGTAAACCTTCAGGAACAAGCAAGCATCTCAGGAACGGTACTTCCTTTAGAAGCTGAACCCTTTGTGTACGCTATTATGGGAGAAGATACGGTTGGAACTCAACCTGATGATAACGGTGCTTTCAAGCTTATTGGTTTAGAGGAAGGAACTTATAATGTTTGGTTCTCCCCTACCAACGAAGCCTATGCAGATTCTTTAGTTGAGGGCATTGAACTTGATGAGAGTGAACAATTCGAGTTTGAAGAAAGTGTCGAATTAGAAAGTTCTTCATCAGGCAACTGATTGACTCCTAAAGTTTTAAGATATAGCCTGTTTCTAATTATAGAAACAGGCTTTTTTTATTTCATGGCCTGAAGTTCATACATCTAAATTATTTTTCTCTATTTTGAGTCGGCCAGATTTCAGCTTTAGATATTAACCGATTCATGAACTCAAACGAATTTTACAATAGCCTTACTACTGTTCCTTCCTTCCGTAAGGTATCCGATCATAGCCTATATACTCCTCTTCCCGATGACTGGTACATAGCTCTTGCCGATATCCGCGGTTCCACAGATGCCATTCGGAATGGTAAATACAAAGAGGTAAATATGGCCGGGGCTTCCATCATTGCAGCCCTCAATAATTTCTATGAAAAAGAAAATCTATTACCCTATCTGTTTGGAGGAGACGGCTCGATGATCGTACTTCCCAATGAAAACATTGATAAAGTGAAGGGCATTATGGCCTTTTGCAAAAAAGCTGTGATGGACGCATACAATCTTGAGATGGCAGTTGGAATAATATCAATGAAAGAAATTCGGGAACTTGGGCACGATATCAGTTTAGCGCGACTCCGTCTTTCAGATATTATCGACCAAACCATTTTTTGGGGAAGCGGAGTTACCTTTGCCGAAGATTACATTAAAGATCATAATACCCTTGAAAATGTAGAGCCCATTGAAGCTGATTTTTCGGGATTGGAATGCAGGTGGAATCAGATTCCCAGCGATAAGGATGAAGTGGCTGCTTATATCATCCAGGCCGTTGGACAAAATAATATGGAAAGCGTTGAAATCTATGATAAATGCTTCAAAAAAATTGAATCGGTATATGGAAATGATGAAGCCTTTCATCCTATTCGGGAAGATGCTCTTAAAATGACTGAAAACCCTCTTTCATTGGGAATTGAATGGAAACTTCGAACCCAGCCTCCTACGCTGTTGAAAAAAATAAAGCATGCGGCAATGATGATCTTTCAGCTCATAACGGGATTGTACCTGATGAAATTCAAAAAGAAAACTTCAGCTACTGACTGGGGAGACTACAAACCCGACCTTGTGCGCCATGCCGACTACAAAAAATTCGGAGATGGGCTCCGATTTGTAGCTGCTGGAACCGTTCAGCAACGCATGGAAATGACTGCTTTTTTGGATGAGATGTTCCGTAAGAAAAAACTGGTTTATGGAGTACACCCCTCTTTTGCAGCTATGGTTACTTGTTTTGTGAGAAATTACCAAAGTGATCACATTCACTTTGTAGATGGAACCGACGGCGGGTATGCAAAAGCTTCCCAAGAACTAAAGAATCGGCGAAAGCAATTAGGACTTTAACCGATTTTCTCCCTCACAACCGGAGCCACTTCCTTCGCAAATAATTCTATTGATCTGAGCAATTTCTCATGCGGAACACTTCCAACACTCATTTGAAGTAAAAAACGGTCGTGACCAAAGATGTCATGTTGATACATGATCTTGTCAATAATATCCTGCGGGCTTCCCACTACATTAGCTCCTTCTAAAGTGATGGAAGCATCAAACTGCTGTCGACTCATAGGAGGCCAGCCTCGCTCCTTCCCAATTTTATCCATCGTGGTTTTGAAAGCAGGAAAAGCAATGTCGGCCGCTTCCTCTGTTGTATCGGCAATAAATCCATGCGAATTGATGCTTACCGGTTGTTCGGGTTTTTCGTAATCGGCTGCTCCCCGTTTATGCAACTCTGCCATTTGCCTGAATTGTGCAGGCTGACCTCCGATAATAGCAATGGCCATCGGAATTCCCATTGCGCCGGCTTCGTATGCTGATTTTGGCGTTCCACCCACCGCTCTCCAGATTGGAATTTTTCCCTGATACGGTCGAGGATAAACGCCTCTGTCATTTATTGAAGGCCGGTGTTTACCTTCCCAACTGATCACATCATTCTCTCTAAGCACTACTAAAAGTTCTAGCTTTTCCAAAAATAGCTCTTCATAATCCTGAAGATCATAACCGAACAATGGAAAGGATTCAACAAATGAGCCTCGCCCTACCATAATTTCAGCCCGCCCTTTTGAAAGCAGATCAATGGTGGAATATTGTTGATATACCCGAACAGGATCTTCCGAACCCAAGACCGTTACTGCAGAACTCAGTTTAATATTCTTAGTTCTGGCTGCAGCTGCAGCCAACAGCGTTGCCGGCGAAGACGACACGTATTCTTCGCGGTGGTGTTCGCCGATAGCAAACACATCAAGCCCCAATTTATCGGCCAGCTCAATTTCTTCCATTAGCTGATCGAGGCGCTCGGCGGGGTGCTGAAGTTCTTTTTGCCCCTCAACAGGAGTATTCTCAACAAAGGTATAAATGCCTAATTCCATGATTCGTTCTCAAATAGTCTTTAATTGTTTAATGTTAAACTAACGATATTTCCTTAAATAAATGATAGTTTGGTGATCGATTTATTCAATCCATTTGATCAATACAACTCATGCTTAAAATCAAACGAGTTTACGAAGAACCATCCGAAGAGGACGGATACCGAATCCTCACCGAACGGCTTTGGCCACGCGGGGTTTCCAAAGAACGAGCGGCATTGGATCAGTGGATGAAATCAATTTCCCCAAGTCACGACTTACGCAAATGGTTTGACCATGATCCTGATAAGTGGGAAGAGTTTAAGGAGCGATATAGAAAAGAATTATTTAGATCGGAAGCGGTAGAAAAAATACCGGATCTCATCAATCATCACAAGACGGTTACTATGATCTATGCTTCCAAAGACAGAGAGCACAACAGCACGGTGGTTTTAAAGGAATTTTTAGACAAGCTGTTGGCTTGATTACAATATTTTGGGGCTGATCACCAACATAGCCCATGCCCATTGTTGCAGGCCATTTGCTTCTCTATTTTGGACGCGTTCAAGACTTTCACTACGGAAAAGCAACGAATACCCTACCTGAAACCTGATATCACTTGTAAACTTATGGGTAACGGAAAAATCTATCTCAGAACCAAGTGAACGGTTTAGTGATTGGGTCGCATTATTTGGATCTGCAATCTCATTCGGCAATGAAAAATGGTGGTAAACTGCATTCAGACCAACTGTCTCGGAAGCAGTATAACCTACTCCCAAATAAATATCCTGAAGACCACCGTTTTGTGTTTCAGCGGGAATGTTTAAAAAATAATCCATATTCCCATAAAACTTATGATTGGTAGCATAAAGGGTATTGAAAGTACTACTGGAGGGATTGCTGTCACCAACTTCACCCCCCGACAAATAATCAACGCCACCCGAAACAGTAACCGGCTTCAGTTGATAGGATACTTTTAACGCAGCCATATAAGCGGATATATCCGTACGGGTTGCATCATCACCATTTTGGAAATAGAAAGTACCGGCGGCATTTATACTTTCTGTAACACTTAAATTAATGTGCGTGCCATACGTATACCGATAATTGACATCTCCCGATGAAATCTCAAAACCATCCGTAAGTATCAATCCCGAAATATCTAATGATCCATAATCTTTATTCATCCAGAGATAAGAAAGTACCTTGTAATTATTAAGCGAATACTGATTTCCCTGTAAATTTTCTGCTTCCTGATTGTAAGCCGCTCCCACATGCATTTTGAAGCTGGATGCAGGATTTTCATATTTAAATACCAATGCATCATGACTTCGCGCCTGCTGTACCCAATTTACGCTTCCGAGTAATCGCTGGTCATCGTAAACCAATTCTTGCCGGCCTAATTTCAATCCAATTTCATCAGACAGATAGAGTTGAGCCCATGCTTCATGAATATTTACATTGGGGGTATCACCCAGTTGCGTTACTTCACCCCAGGTTCGAATGTCTTGAGCCGAGATGTTCAGATCATATGAATCCCCCTTGAACAGTAAATTCAAACGCGTCCGCTGTGAAGTAAAAAAAGCAGGTTCACTTTGTTCAGTATTCAGGATTCGATAACCGTCACGTAATTCTGTTCGCGGACGAAATTCACCGGTCATACTAGTTTGAGCAAAACCTATAACGGGCAGAAAAGCCATACACAGTACGATGATGATCGCATAATTAAGTTGTTTTTTTGAGATCATGATTCTATATGCTTTTGATTTAAAAAGAGTTTCTGTGCTTTGTGCAGCGTTTCCACTACAGCTTTGGGCAAGAGCGTGTCGTCATAATTTGGATTGATATACTCCGTTCCCGATATAATTCGTCCCGCATGTCCTAATTTTTCATGAGGCAGACAAAAATAATCGAACACCCCCTCCTCTTCGATAAACAACGACCAACGGTCTCCTGCATTCAGTATCCCTGAATCAAAAGAAGAGGTTGTTTTTGGGAGTCGGAGCGGACGTCTGTTATCAGGATGATAGGCCGTAACCGTATGCAAGCCTTCAACTACTTCAAACCTGATAACATCACCCGGTTGAACCTGAATAACTGCCGGCTCGAACCGGGCGTCATCATGGGTTCCAAGCACCTTTACTACCAACGTATCAGGAGGAGAAGCAATAGCTGAAATCGAAATCAACCACCCAAATAGTATTAATAAGACGTTTAGATTTTTCATGAGGTTATGCTATTACTCAACACCACATTTTTCCGGCTTACAGGTTCTTCAACATTTCTTCGATAATCCGGGCAGCTTTTTCCAAAGGTTGATTTAGACCTTCCACCCTTTGGGCAACTTTGCCTTCTGTATCCAAAACTGTAACCAGATTGGAATGGGCAAAATGTCCATCGCTCGTTTGCTGATATTTCACTCCAAGCATAGTCGCCAACATTTTTATATCCGTGTGTTTTCCTGTGAGGAAATGCCATCCCGGAATATCAAGTTCTTCATATTCTGCATACTTTTTAAGTACGTCAGGGCTGTCATTTTCAGTATCAAAGGAAACCGCAAGCACATTTACTTTTTGTTGAATTGATTCATCCAGTGAGCTGTATAATCGCCAGGTATCCTGAATTAAGATCGGGCAGACTTGTGTACAATTACCATAAAAGAGCACAACAATAACCGGCTCACCCTGAAGATCACCGAGTTTAACCACCTCATTTCTATGATCCGTAAATTCAGAATCCAAATGATACAGGGAATGATCTGCGTGTACTGTCCCGGCATTTAATGCCTCTTTTTCATGTCCATTATGACTGTGTTGTGCAAATGCTTCAAGAGATAAGATCCCCAAAAAAGACAACGTAAAGGCAATGATCGTTTTCATAGTGATTCCCCATTTTGAGTTTGTGATGACGGTGCCGGTTCATCATAAGCACAGCGAAAGCCCACCATTCCGGTGGTAATTTTTGGGTTAAAGCTCATTCGAGTGATATAGCGAATAGATGCCGCGTAACTGTACACGCTGCCCAGAGTATTCATGCGCCCGACCGTTCCGCAGTCCAAAGATAGTTCATCTGCAATAATTGGCTTGAAATCTTCAACCCACTCCATCACCAGCCCAAACTGATCTTTCACACCATGTATAGTTTCTATTTGGGTTGAACCGACTTCCTGTAAATTGTTTACATCGATGCCTGAATACCAGTTTATAAGTCCTGCACTGAATTTGTTCATTTCAGCCTCAGAATTGAAATTCATGAGTTGAGCAGAATATTCCCATTCGTTCAGAGTCGGTAAGCGTCCACCTTGGGCTGAACAATATTCGTTCGCTGCATACCAGGAAACGCGTGTAACAGGACGGTCTTCGCCCAGATTCTCATATCCGGGATCAAGATCGGATCTCCATTCCCTTAAGTAACCGGCATTCGTAAAAATCGGTGGGATTTCAGATCTTCTCCATTCGGGATTTGCTTTCACAAATTCCAAATACTGCTCGTTAGTAACAGCAATTTCATCCATATAAAAGGAATCAACGAGAATAGGCTCACCTTTTACTTCCGGAAGAACCGAATGAAAAGATCCCGCAGGAACCGACACTTTTACCGCTTGTGAAGACACACTTTCAGGCATGAAAGCGGTCATCACAAAGATCAACATGGAAGCAAAAACTGATATGTTCGTTTGGGATCTCATGGTTGTTAGATCACTTCGTTATTTAGTATTTACTGGTGCAAGCGTCTCGCTTGTGCCAGAACTTGGGATAATCCAAAAGGGCGAGTATCAATCGCCCTCCCGGTAATGTTATTCAGAATTTCAATTCAGTGGATATCCGCAGTATCTGCGTGATCCGTGTTCTAGTCCTTAGTTCTTTTTAGGACCTGCTTTCAATGTACCGGTTGCTCCTTTTTCGGCATCTACAAACTCATGGTCTATCAGGATGTATTTACCTTCTTCAGGCACGATCATATCCATAGTAGCTGACCCTGAGGCTCCAAGAAGTACAGTCTGCATTCCACGCATTTCATTGAATGGATGTCCTTCCAGCCAAACTCTGTCAAAGATTCCGCCGATTACGTGGAAGCTGGATGTTCCACTCGGACCGTTGTTGCTTACATGGAAACGAACACGTTCGCCTGCATTAGCCTCAAGAGGTTGGTCATGAAGAATGGTTTGGTGTCCGTTAAATACTACGTGAGAAGGATTGTTACTTGAAGCTGCTTCAAAATCATAAGTATAAAGATCACCTGCACCTTTAGTCAGGTAATATTCACTTTGTACGATCACATACTCACGATCTACTTCATACCCTGTATCATATCCTTCTTTCGGAGATACTACCACAACACCATGTTGCCCCATCGCAGTGTGCATTAAAACACTTGGAGTTCCACAGTGATAGATGTAAGTACCGGCATAGTTTGCGATCCAGTCAAACTTGATGGTTTCACCAGGACCTATGGTTCTCCACTTATCATCTTTAGCCACTGTTCCTGCATGGAAATCCATGGAGTGAGGCATTGGCATGATAGCTGAACTATTCTTTTGATACGGATTCTGAGCTACCTGATTCATAAATGGTGACCCGCCTTTAGCAGGATCAGTGATGGTAACTTCTTCATCAGAACGATTTTTCATTACAAATGTAATTCGATCTCCTTCCCGAACATGAAGTACAGGACCGGGAACGGTCCCTCCGAACGTCCATGCCTGATAGCGAACACCTTCAGCCACTTCAATTTCCTGCACGATTATATCGATGCGTACTTCGTGATGTTTGTTGCCTTCATAATCCAGCGGGGCCAGATTAGGGAGCTGAGTGATGTACTCTCCTACTACGGGAGGGCCGTTATAATCTTCGGTATACACTTGTGCTTCCGGCATGCCAAAGGTCATTCCATCTAATTTATATTCTTCGGTTTGAGCCGACAACATCGAACTCATTCCAAAGAGTACCATTCCGAACAAGAGAGTAAATTTTGATATTGCGCGTTTCATAGTATTGTAGTTTAGTTAGTTATTAGTTTTAAGACTATTTTATCTTAAATAAGATCAAAAGAGTAATTGTTGCTTTTGAAACTAAAATAAACCCACATTGTAAATTTAAGATGAAGATGTCTTAAATAAATTTTTCCTACCTTTATCATCAATTATTCCAAAACTTAAAGCTTAACATGAAACAAGCTATTATCGGATTTCATAAAGACGAAGAAGGTGACTGGGTGGCAGATCTCCAATGCGGGCACACGCAGCATGTTCGGCATGACCCGCCTTGGCAACTCCGACCGTGGGTAGTAAACAAAGAAGGTCGTAAATCAAAGTTAGGCATTGAGTTGGACTGCAAAAAATGTAATGAAAATTAAGTATTATTCAGCCACTAAATCTCTGAAATTCGAAAGGATATTTTATTTTCGGCTTTCGGGCTTTTGTAACAAAACCAATAACTAAAATGGTGACATTATGAGCTCTTCTGTTTTCTTCCGAACCGTTATATGTGGATTCATCGCAACTTTTGCTATGGCCATGGTTGCTTTTCTGCAAGGTGCCATTGGCCTTCCCGTAATTGACATTGGACATATTCTCACCGAAAGTTTTAACCACGTCCATGATTCAGAACCCTATCACATCATTTTTGGGAACCTTGCTTTTAATATTGTTGGCGTTGGATTGGCAGTAATTTGGGTCGTATATCTGCAAAAACGGATGCCTGGAAACTGGCTGCTTCAGGGTATTATTTACGGAGTAACTATTTCTGTGATCGCCGGATTGATCGTCTCCCCCGTAGTTTCAATGGCTGCCGGTGAATCGTTTGGTATCTTTTATTCTAAAACCTGGGTTCCAGGTAAACTGATCTTTGCCGGATTGCTGATGCACATCGCATATGGCCTTGTTCTGACTCAATCCCTCAAGGTTGCCGGTGTTGATGGGGTGAATGATTGATTTTCTGTTCCTGTTTTACATTTTGCCATTGAATTTAGAGACACAAAATCTTGCGTCTCTACATTAGGGGCAAAATTTCATTTCTAATTCAATAATCCTATTCATTATGATCTTTATTGACAACGAGGGCATCACTGATCCACAGATCAACCTAGCGCTTGAGGAATATGGCCTTCGTAATTTTGGAGAATCGGAAGATTACCTGCTGTTCTATGTCAACGAACCTTCCATAATTATTGGGCGGAACCAGAATACGCTGGAAGAGATCAATGATGAATACGTGCGGGAAAATGGAATTCACATAGTGCGCAGGATGTCAGGTGGAGGGGCAGTGTATCACGATCTCGGAAACCTGAATTTCAGTTTCATCACCAAGTACAAACAAGAAAACCTAAATAACTTTCTGAAGTTCAATAAACCAGTGATCCGAATCCTCAAAGAAATGGGCGTTCCTGCTGAAATGAGTGGCAGAAATGATATTCTCGCCAACGACAAAAAAATCTCCGGCAATGCACAATTCTCGACCCGCAAGAGAATGTTTTCTCATGGCACTCTACTTTTCAATACTGACCTTGGCGAAGTAGCAAATGCGTTGAATGTGAAAATGAGTAAGATCCAGTCAAAGGGACATAAATCGGTTCGAAGTCGTGTAGCCAACATCATCGAGTATATTGATGATAAAGAGATGACACTCGCTAATTTCAAACAACAAATCCTGGATGGCTTATATCAGGATCGGGAGAAATTTGAAACCTATAATCTCACCGAAGCTGAGTGGAAAGCCGTTCACGAACTTAAGAATGAGAAGTACGGAAACTGGGACTGGAATTACGGCAAATCACCCAAATTCAACATACAGAGAACCAAACGCTTTCCGGTTGGAGAAATAGATCTGCGGCTGGATGTGCAAAAAGGACACATCAAAAATCTAACCATCTTCGGAGATTTCTTTGGAAAAGAATCCGTAAAGGAAGTGGAAGAGCTGTTGACGGGCGTTCGGTATGAGCCGGAAGACATCGCCGCATCTATTCAAAAAGTGAATGTGAAAGACTATTTTGGAGATATTGAGAAGGAAGAGTTTCTGAGTTTGATTTATGGAGAAGACGAATAACTAGAGTTACCTCGATACTCTGAAACAGATCCTTCTCCTCTTACATCCAGCGCGTAAGTTCCCTGCCCTTTCTCCAACACACAAAGCGGATTAATCTCCAGCTCTGTAATCTCTGGAAAGTCGTGGGATATATTACTCAACGTTAAGATCACATCGATCAGGGCTTCAATATCACCGGGTGGAAGGTTTCTCCAGCCCTTTAATTTCACTCCAGCTTTTGTGGAATTGATCAACTGAAGAACCTGCTCACGATTTTTTGGAGCAATAGCCGTTTGTACGTCTTTAAATAATTCCACATCTGTTCCACCGGTTCCAAAAAGTACGGTCGGTCCAAATTGTTCATCCCGAACCATTCCAACAATAACCTCCGAAGCCGATGATATCATTTCCTGAATTAGCACTCCTTTCATACCAGCGCCTTCTCTTACTGTATTATCTGCGATTTCGGCCCAAGCTTTACGAATTGCAGATTCTCCCTTCAGATTCAATTTAACTCCCCCAATATCAGATTTATGACTAATCTCATCAGATATCAATTTCATCGCCACGCTTCCATCTATCTTGAGAGTTTCTTCTAAAGCTTCTTTAAGGGTGGAAGCTATTCTTTGCTTAGGAAACTGAATACCATACAATTTTAATAATTCAATCCAGTCTTTTTGAGCCACTGCATCTTTGGCAGCCTTTAAATCAACCTCAGTATTGATAGGATCCGGGGCTTTGTTGGACTCCAGCCATTCCCGACGCTCAATCATGGCAGACAGTACTGAAGCAGAACGTTCCGGAAAAGCTACATTGGGAATTCTACGTTTTTGAAGAATCTTGAGTGCATCACCTACAGATGCACGACCCATAATGGATGTGATCACAGGCTTTTTGTGAGCCCCCGCTACTTCCCCAACTACCTCTGCAAGACTTACCGGAAGAAACCAATCCTGTGGAGCCTGAATTACCACAACTGCATCTACATTCTGATCAGTCAACAGCACTTCCAAAGCAAGGGTATATGTTGCCGGTCCGGAACCTGCCAGTACATCCACCGGATTGTTCACACTTGCTGCTTTTGGAAGTCTGGAAGTCAGGTAATCTTTAGTTTTTTGAGTTAGTGATGCTATTTCTAGTCCAGCCTGCTCTAACGCATCCACCGCCAAAATAGCCGGACCGCCTGCATTGGTCAGAACCGCTACCCTTTTACCTTTAGGAAGTGGTTGCCATGCCATAGCCCGTGCCCACTCAAACATTTCCTCAATGGTATGAGCTTCTTGAATACCACAATGCTTAAATGCTGCCTCATATGCTTCTGAACTTCCCGCCAACGCTCCGGTATGAGATGCCACTGCTTTCGCCCCGCTTTCACCATGTCCGCCCTTCAGTATAAGAAATGGTTTCATCAAGGCGGCCTCTTTTGCAGTTTCTATAAACTCCAGGCCATCTGAAACGCCTTCAATGTAGGCTGTAATTACTTTTGTCTTTGGATCATTGGCAATATTCTTTGTCATTTCGATCTCATTTACATCGATTTGGTTCCCAAGACTGGCAATTCTTGAGAAGCCTATACCACTTCCCTCAGCCCAGTCAATGATAGCCGCAACCATAGCCCCCGAGTGAGAGATAAAACCGATCTCTCCGGGTTCCGGCATCCCTACCACAAAGGTAGTGTTGACCGGGGTGTGGGTATCGATCGTTCCTATACAGTTTGGGCCAACCATTCGTATATCAAAGCGTGAAGCCACTTCGATCAATTCTTCTTCCATTACTTTGCCTTCCGGACCTGTCTCACTAAATCCACCGGTTACGATGATTACATACTTGATTCCCCGTTCACCACATTCTTCCAAAACTTTAGCTACTGTTTTCGCTGGAACAATAATGACGGCCAGGTCTACAGGATCGGGTACTTTGTCAACCGACTCAAAGCAAGTTAGGCCTTGTATCTCATAGGCACTCTTGTTAACAGGGTAAATCTCTCCTTTATACCGGTATTGGAGCAAGTTTCGGATCACTCCATACCCTAGCTTATGGGCATCTTGCGAGGCACCGATCACGGCTACTCCCTTTGGTGAAAAAAATGGATTATTCATGTCTATATTCTCAGTTTATAAAAACTCTATTGATCGATTCAACAACTTTCTTGCCATTTTCTTCATCTATATCTGACACCACAACTTTGGCCCCTTCTTTCGCAAAAAGGAGCGCGGTTGATTCTCCAATTCCTTTAGCAGATCCCGTTACTATGGCAACCTTTCCTTTGAGTGTTCTCATCTAAATCCTCAGTTTTTGAAATTTTACTTTAAATACTGACTTAATGTGAATTTGTAATAAATATGATTTACGTAGGGTTAATTTTTCATCACTATACTGACGATATAGTCCGGCAATAAACTGTGTCTTTCATCTATAAAAGCTTCATATTCATCCTCATTTTTTCCTAGTATTGTTTTAAAAACCGGACGACCTATAAATGGGAATATCATCAAAGACATAATATTAACCATTATTTGTTCTGCCGGCAGGTCAACTGTGTTTCCCTTTTTCCTTTCTTCTTTAATCTGATCCAAAAACGGTTGAACTTTTACTCCGATCTGTTCCAGCATAAAATTCCGTAGTCGATTCGGGTCTTTATTCATTTCATGTAACACAAACAAAGGAATATCTGGATTAGCCCTTATGATCTCCATGTACTTATCCACAAAGCTTATGAGTTTTTGCTCTAATGGCAGATCTTCATTCAATAATTCAGCGATCTTCGGAATCACCTTAATGATCGAAAGCTGATAAACCTTCTCAAATAACTTAGCCTTAGATCTATAATAATAGTGAAGCATTGATTTATTTATCTCTGCTTTATCAGCTATTTCCTGCATACGTGCACCTTCCAGGCCTTTTGTCTGAAATACTTCCCTTGCAGCCTCAAATATTTTTATTTCTGTAGTTGATTGATCTGAATTTTTTTCTTCCATTTGTTATTGAACTTGTTTTTTAATTGATCTCAAGTAAACATACAAAATCTCGCACAAAAGTTAACCGTTTGGTTAAATTATTTGTTTAGCACTCAAAGTATTGCACCCATATAAACACCCTGTATGTTTTATTAACAATTGATTTTGTTTTATTTACGCAAATAATTTTAAATCTTGTTATTTTTCAACCATATGGTTGAATCAAGTGATCAATACTCTTAAACTGTTTTCACCCAGTGATCATAATTCTACCGGAATGAAAATTTTACCCGCATTTATATTCTTCACAGCCTTTTTAATCGCCTGTAATTCAGGTGAGGATAATAAGGTGGCTACGCAGCTTGATCAAAGAGCCAATAATGTTAAGAATAGCAATATTGATTTCTTTACCGTAACCGTTGAAGAGCATCCTCAAATTGTTCCAATTGCCGGACGCATAAAGGCAGAAGACCAATTAATGATCTTCCCTGAAATTCAGGGAAGGATCCTCCCTCCTGACAAACCTTTCAGGGAAGGTATAACCTATCAAAAAGGTGAAACTATTTTAAGATTTGACAGCCAAGAAGTTCAACTTCAGCTTCAAGCATCACGGAGCAGTTTTATAATGCTGTTTGCACGGGTTTTGCCGGACATCAAAATGGATTTTCCAGATTCCTTCCCAGAATTAAATGCATGGTATTCTTCCTTACACCCGGAAAAAAGTCTGCCCACCTTACCTGATATTGATCCTGTTCAACTTCAGCAGTTTCTCAGTTCCCGCGGAATCTATAACAGCTACTACCAGATTAAAAGTGCCGAATCCAAACTTCAAAAATTCACCATCGTTGCTCCATTTACCGGATCACTGTCTATGGCTAAGGCTGAAGCCGGCCAAGTTGTGGGGCCGCAATTCCACCTTGGTACCCTGGTAGATCCAACATCCTTTATTCTGGAAGCATCGGTAGATCGGAAGGAAATGGCACGGATTGAAACCGGAAGCAGCATTGACTTATTCGATGAGAGTCGCAACTTAACCTGGTCAGCGGTCATTGAACGCATTAATCCTTCCTTAGATCCCAAAACTCAAATGGTTTCAATCTACCTAAGCGTTGAAGGTGATGATCTAATAGAAGGCATGTATTTAGAAGGAGCTTTGCCATCAAAAAAAGGAATCTTCCTTGCACGAATACCACGGTCTGCATTATCAAGAACAGGTGACGTTTATGTAGTTGAAAATGATGCGATAAAACAAAGTCCTGTTGAAGTAATGAATATTGAAAACGAGCATATTTGGGTTAGCGGCCTACGTAACGGTGATCGTATTGTGGTAAACGCAAAACCTGCCTACAGTGGATTAAAAATTCAATAAGCCGGATCCGGATCATGAAAAAACTAATAAACTTCTTCGTTCGATATCCGGCCATGGTAAATCTTGGCCTGCTCCTCACCTTATTGGTTGGAATGATTAGTTTCAGTCAGGTTCGATATACACTGGACCCATCTGAAGCTCCCAAAGAGATCTATATAAATTTGATCTATCGGGGAGCCTCGCCTCAGGAAATTGAAGAGAGAGGAGTTTCCCGAATTGAAGACAATTTAAGGGGTATTTCCGGAATGGATAGGTTCACATCTTTTTCCAAAGAAAACAGTGGAAGAATCACGGTTGAAATATTCGAATGGGCCGATATTGATCAGGTAATGAATGATGTTGAAAATGCTGTTGACCAGATAAGTGATTTTCCTTCCGGTATGGACCGCCCGGTAATTTTTAAACAAGAAATGTTGAACCCGACGATCACCCTTGCCTTAACGGGTGACATTTCCCTTCAGCAAAAAAAGGATTATGCAGAACAGATAAGAGACGAGTTTATGATCGAAAAAGGCTTTTCGAACGTAAATTTAGCAGGATTCCCTGACGAGGAGATCGTGATTGAACTGAATGATACACAAATGGATCGATTTGGGTTGAGCTTTCAGGAAGTAGCAGAAGCCGTTAAGAAAAATAATATTGATATGACCGGCGGTGAGCTAAAACTGGATCAGGCAAACTGGCAGATACGAACCAGGAATAAACAAAATACGGCACTTGGTATCGGTGAAATTGTGATTAGATCAGGTTCAGCCGGACAAAGAATTTTACTAAAAGAAATCGCAACTATAAAGGAACAATTTAATGAGAGATCATCCAATGAACGATATCTGAATGGCAAGCAATCTGTAGTCATTCAGGTTTTGACAACCAATGATGAAAATCTCATTGATGTAGCGGAGCAGGTAAAGATGTTTATGCACACCTTCAATCAAACGCATGAAGGAGTCGAACTCATAATCATAGAAGACATTTCAGAGTTTGTGAATGAGCGGGCAGCTGCACTTTGGGAAAATGGCTTAGCAGGTTTAATTTTGATACTGATCATCCTGACACTATTTCTCGACAAACGTATTGCTTTTTGGGTTTCCCTGACCATACCCCTATCACTTTTAGGTTCTTTTATTTTAGCATTGCTTGGTTACGACCTAACTATAAATGTCGTATCAATTTTCGGTTTTATATTGGTACTTGGTATGCTGGTTGATACCGGGGTGGTGGTAGCCGAAAATGTGTATCGGCACTACGCAGAATTCAATAAACGTCCCATTTTAGCTGCCCGAGATGGTGCCGCTGAAGTAGCCGCTCCCATGACTATATCGCTGTTAACAACAGCCGTCGCTTTCAGCATCTTCTTTTTCCTTCCAGGCAAACCCGGAGCGTTTTTCTCAGAGGTCTCCTTTGTAGTTACAAGTGCCCTGCTGGCAGCCCTGATCATCACCTTTTTATTTTTACCGGCAAAGATGACCAGGTCAAAAGTGCTTACTAAAGAAAATAAACAGACCCGGTTCGAGATCTTTTTCACTGATCTTTTGATAACGTTCAGGGATAAATGGTTTATGCCTTTTACCGATCTTGTTTCACACCGTTTTAAGTGGCTGAACGTGGGGGGATTTGTCCTATTGATGATCGGATCCATTCTGTTGCTAAATACCGGAACCCTGCCGGTAACCTTTTTCCCGTACCTGGATGATGATATTCAATTAATCACCATTGAATTACCTCCGGGAACCCCTGAGAAAGATGTAAAGCTTCAATTGGAACAGATAGAGAAAAGCGTTTTAAATGTCAGTGAGCAGTTAACATCCGAACGTGAGGATGGAAAAGATATCGTTCGTAACATTGAGCTTGTTCTAGGCCCTAATTCACATCAGGGAATGCTTCGCGTTGTTATGTTAGGCGGTGAAGAACGTGGCATCCCTTCCTACAGGATCAATGACATGTTTAGGGAAAAAGTTGGAGAAATTCCTGGAGCCAAATATATACGTTATATGGGAGCAACGGCTCAGCAAAGATTCGGTGGGTTTCCAGTTGATATCTCAGTTTCCGGAAAAGATCTGTCTCAAATACAGGACGCATCTTCCAAACTTAAATCTGCACTGGAACAGAGAGATGACCTGGTGGATGTTGCAGATACCGATCAGCGTGGTAATCCTGAACTGCATTTGGAACTGACAAAATCAGGGGAACAGCTTGGCCTCACCCTTCAGGATATTATGATGCAGGTCAGAACAGCGTTCTTTGGCATGGAGGTTCAAAACCTGCAGCGTGGAAGTAGTGATGTTCGTGTATGGGTTAAATTCCCTGATAATAACCGTACAAGTTTTGGTGATCTGAAAAATATGAAGATCCGAACACTTTCAGGGTCATTTCCACTTAATGAGGTTGCTACAATATACCCCACAGATGAATTGTTGCAAATAGACCGAATAAATGGCAACCGTACCATTCGAGTTGATGCTGACCTTGCAGACCCTTCACTTTCAGCACCTGCTATTCTTGCAGACATTAGCGAGAACATCATCTCCGGCTTAAATGAAGAATACCCCGATATCACATTTTCCATTGAGGGGCAGAACCGGGAATCCGCTCAGGTTACTGAAGCCATGAAATCTGTAGCCCCGTTTATTCTTGTATTCATGTTGGCGCTGATCATTATCAACTTTCAGTCCTTTAGTCAAACCTTTTTAGTATTAGTGTCCCTGCCTTTTGCTTTCGTTGGCGTTGTTGCCGGGCATATGATCCACGGAGCCACAATGAACATTTTTTCTCTCATCGGTATGATCGCTTTAGTCGGAATTCTTATTAATAACCTTTTGGTACTCATTACGGCATTCAACGATAACCTTACTGTGGGTATGGATTTTGAAGAATCCCTGAAAGATGCGGTTCAATCTCGTTTCAGACCCATTCTACTCACAAGTTTAAGTACCGTAGCGGGGCTTGTGCCTATGATCTTTGTGGGTGGTCTAGCGTCCGCTTTCCTCCGTCCTCCTGCCATTTCCATTGCATACGGATTAATATTCGGACTCTTCATATCCCTGACATTAGCCCCGGCTTTTATCGTTATCTGGAATGGGTTGAAATTAAAAGTGCTGAAGCTAATCGGAAACAAAATGGCAACGCCTGAAAGCATCGAGCCCGCAGTTCAACTTAAAGAACATCATAAAAAGACAGAGTTATGAAACGACTACTACTTGTAGTACTAATGTTTTTCTTGTGTGACCTCACATTTGCACAGGATTCGCTTAGCTTAAGCGAAGCATTGGATGCTGCCTTGCTAAGTAATCTCAACATTCAGATCAGCGAAATAGAAGTAGAAAAAGCTACCAATTCTGCTACTCGTGGCAATTCGGGTCAGCTTCCCACACTTGGGATCATCAGCAGTATGCATTGGGCCTATAATGATGTTGAACTTACACCGGGATCTTTTTTCCAGAATCTGATGAATCCGGGGGGAGGCTCGCAGTCCCCTTCTACTATAAGTTATGATGGGGTGTATTCTACCCAGATACAGGCAGGTATTGGCACTGAGTTTGTACTTTTCGACGGAATGAAAGGATACTATCGCTACAAAATGCTTAAATCAGGTCAAGATATGGCAGGACTTAATTATAGAGCCAAAATAGAACAAACCATTTTGAATGTTACGCAGCGGTATGTTCAGGTAGCATCCCTTCAAAAGGCCATAGAACTTAAGAAAGAAGCACTGCAACAAAGTTTAGATAGGTTCAAAATTGTTGAGAATAGAAAAGAGTTTGGGCAGGTAAACGAACAGCAGTACCTGCAGGCACTTGCTGACCTGAAAACGGACAGTACCGATTACCGGAAGTTACAACTTAATTTCAGCACGGCTTATCGGAATCTTCATTTAGAGATCGGTTGGGTTAAGTCAGACCAAATTCCCCTTGAAGAAGAAATATCTCTTAACTTCAAGCTCGATTATCAGGAACTTTCTGAGTCACTTAAAAAAAATAATACCCTACTTGCTGTACGTGAACAAAAAATAAAGCAGGTTGAACTTGAACAAAAGCTCGTTAAAGGCAACCTTTACCCAACTCTCAAAGCTAATGCCCAGTATGGTTATGCCTATCAGACAGCCACCGATGGTCAATTTGAAACGCAGGAACAGCTTGGTGTTACCGGAGGCTTAACTCTAAGTATTCCTATTTTTAGCGGAGGCAGAACTAAATCAGCTAGTCAAAATGCAACAGCAAGTATTAAGCAAGACCGGCTGCACTCTGACCAAACAAAACTACAGCTTCAGGCAAAGTTCGAGAATACCTGGGAACAGTATCAATTTCACAAACAACAGTTAGCTGTTGAAGAATCTAATCTCACGATTTATGAAAGAAATTATGAACGAGCAAAGGATTCATTTGAACGGGGGTTGATAACCGGAGTGGAATTGAGAAATGCACAGTTATCTCTTCATCATGCACGTTTGAAAATTTCCGAAACGGACTATGAAATTAAACTAACACAAACAACTTTGCTTTATCTAAGCGGAAGTCTGTTTTACACAAATCATGTCAGATAAAATAAAAAGGTCTCTGATTTAAGAAACTAAAATCTATGCCATGAACTATGTTACTGTACAAAAAATAGCGTCAGTAGTTGGGGTGATCTTTGGAGTTATAACTCTCGTTGCAAGTTCACGCATCCTTTACCTTGGCTCTGACCCAGGATATTATATTTTTCTTCCATTGCTGATCTTCAATCACGCTATGGGGGTTTTTTATATAGTTGCCGGTTATCTAATTTGGAAAAGTAAACAAAAAGGTAAAATTGCTGCTTTCACAATACTCCTGATAAATCTTTTAGCATTATTGATCATTGGCATTTTATATCTGCTAAATACAGATATTGCAATTGATAGTCTCGGAGCAATGTCATTCAGAACTACTATATGGCTATTGATCTTTTTTAGTCTAAAGATGACAAAGAAATAATATAATCCATCAAACACTTAAATTGATAATTGTTATGAAAAATCGAATCACAATATTTATCATCCTGATCATGTCTGGAATAATTCTTTCAGGTATAACTCTGCATGAGCCAAAAAATGAAAATTCACTGGATTTACCGACCATCATGCGCCTTATCTATGCTGATATTCAGATCATAAATGAGGGTATCTATACTGAGAATTATAGACTAATCAAACAGGGAGCCGCCGCCATTAATGAACATCCTCCACTTTCCGACGAAACAAGAGCTTTTGTAAAGAGAACCTTGGGGGATCGTATGCCTGCTTTTGGCCATTATGATAAACTGGTGCACGACACCGCTGATTCATTAAAAAATGCCGCTATCAACCACAACATGGAAAGCGTGTTGGAAAAATATCAGATCATACAACAGGGCTGTGTCAGTTGCCATGCAAGTTTTAGAAATGAGATCACCCGTGCCAGAATAACTCCAGATTAATCTATTCCCTGCCGGGGTTATTACAAAGATTCCATTAATTGTTGTAATAAGTACCACTCAATTAGCTCTATTTTTGTACTTTTACTTCAAGAATCCTTCACATAGATGACGTAGATTTAAGAGTCATGAGTCTGAATAATACATATCACAAAATTACCAGCTATGCCACTTTAGTGGTGTTGCTATGGAATATTGTGGGATGGCTTGGCTTCGGACTTGTTTTAAATCACACTCATCCACATGAACAGGGAGCGCATTGCGAAGTTAATTTCTGTTATTGTGAAGTGGAGGAAGGGGAAACGATCTGTACCTGCCATCACAATGGAATGAATGAAAGTGATCATCATTCCTCTGATGCAGATCATGAAAACAGTTTCTGTTACTATTCTAAACCACACACCGATTCCCGGACCGCTTCTCAGGCTTTAGTTAGCATTTCCAATATTCAGGCACTATATCTGCAAACAGTAGATATAATAATTCCTTTAAGCATACAGGAATATAAACCTGAGCAAACTCTTTTTGCTCCAGCCGGTGCCTTACCCGATCTCCTACGCCCGCCCAGGGGGTAGTTTTGTTTAATCCTATTTACTAAATCGAGTCCCAATAGCGGGATTCTAACTACACTTTTTAAACAAAACTTTAGAAGGAAAAATCATGAATATGCTTAATTCAACCGGCCGAATTCTGGCCCTGGCAGCTTTGTTATTCACTGCTGTTTCTTGCAATACCAGCGATAGTTCTGACCCCGAGCTAGACCTGATCCCCATAAGTTCCATACCGGTGGATGGCTACACCATTTCTCTTGAATCAAATAATGAACTTGAAACAGGTGCAAACGACCTCTACTGGAAAATTGAACACGATGGCGACATCATCACTCCGCAATCTATAACCATCAACCCAATGATGGACATGGGTGATATGATGCATTCCACCCCATACAATCAACCTGCCGTAGCTGATGAAGATGATCGCTATTATAGAAACATGACGGTCTTTATTATGCCGGGTGGAATGATGGGAAGCTGGAGCATTAATTTTGAGATCACTTTACAAAACGATGAAGTTATCTCTGGTGAGATGCCTATTGATGTCGCCTCTTCCTGGAAATTAACCAGCGTCCGTGATGATAATGACAAGGTTTACTTCATCACCTGGTTTGCTCCAAAAAAGCCTGTTTCAGGACAAAATGATCTAACCTTTATGATCCATACCCGCGAGAGCATGATGAATTTTCCTCCGGTTGACGATATCGAGATGGAAGTATTTCCCTACATGGATATGGGCGGTGGAAGTGGTCACTCTACCGATTTCACAAACCCGGTTGCCACAATCGGTGGATTTTATGAAGGCGATATCAACTATAGTATGAGCGGAACATGGACCACCTCCGTAAAACTGACCGTCGAAAATGACACCCTACCGGAAGTAATATTCGAATACAGCGTACAAGCTGAGTAATTATATCAGAACAAAGAACCTGCGGGCGTAAAAAAGCTCGCAGTGTTCAAATGTTTAGAAATTTGATACCGCAATGCTTGCCTGTAAGAAAACCGCAAGATTGCTTCATTAAGAATTTTAAGTCATGAAGAAATTACTTTTTATCATCACACTTTTAATCTGGGCTCAGCCGATGCTTGCACAGGATATTACCGTGCAGGTTTTAGATCGGTATTCCCTCTTACCCGTTACTCAGGCACATATCTATGATCACTCCAAAAAGGTACTTACGGTCACTGATCTGGACGGCTATTTCAGCATCAACCCAAAAGAAAATTCACACATCACCCTTTCTGCGGTAGGATTTTCGACAAAAGAAGTGCATCTGAATTCCAGCACGGAAATCATTTATTTACAGCCACAAATATTTCAGGATAAAACCGAACTGATAGTGGTTGCTAATCAGGAGGGCGAGCAAAATATCCATTCGTATCATCAAACCGGTTCAACCCAAAACATGGATCAGTTTCTAGATAATATCGACGGAATTTCAACTAACAAGCGGGGTGCTTTTGGCTGGGAACCGGTTATACGTGGGCAAAGTGATCAGCGCATGAATCTGACCATAGATGGCATGGAAGTATTCAAAGCCTGCGTGGATAAAATGGATCCCATCACTTCGTACGTTGAAACCAATAACCTTTCCAAATTACATATCGATAAAAGCGGGTCGGGCGTAGCGGAAAGTGGATCGGGACAAAGTTCGGTAAATTTAATAACCCAGAGAGCTGAATCTTCTCCTTTTTCTATGGAAGTAAATTCAGGCTATCGTATCCCCGATAATTATCGCACCTTTAGTATTACAGGAAATACTTCAGACCCATCAGGCCGTAATGCCGTTCGTTTTTCTGGCAGCTACAAAAAAGCTGATGATTTTACCGCAGGAGACGATCAGCTCATCAACAATACACAGTATGAGAAACTGAATTTAAATGTAAGCTATAAACACATATTTGAATCTGAACACTCTATTGAAGCAAATTACATAACCGATAAAGCGTATGATATCGGCTACCCCGCCCTTCTTATGGATGCCACCAAAGCCCTTGCCGATATTGGGCAAGTGCAGTTTAATTTTGCACCCTCCGTGCAAGATTTTCAATTCCAAAAAGTTCAGCTTTATGCCAACACCATTCGTCACTGGATGGATGATTACGACCGTGATGTAGCCAACCGGGTTGTTATGCGTGGAATGTACATGCCGATGTATGGAACCACCACCACTTTTGGAACGCGGGTTAGTGGAAAGGCTAAACTTCTGGATCATTCTTTTGATTGGTTCCTGAATGGGTTCACTTCTAAAGCCTATGGTGATATGCTGATGCAAAGCCTTGATCCTACCATTGAGGACATGTTTATCTACAACCTGAATGATGTAAACACCAACAATATAAACCTTGGGCTAAAGCATCAGTTTCAACTTTCAGAGGATCTGCTTTTTAAGGTTGAAGAAAGCCTGACCTATAAAACCCTGGGAACCGGCAGTGAGCAGTATGCCTCCTTTTTTGAAGGGGCCTATGGCCGTGATGTTGAAACCCGGGAGAAATTTCTTCTTTCCGGATCACTAAGTACATTATGGATGCTGAATGATCGCTTTAGTTTAACCGGAAATTTTGTCTATTCCGAACGAATGGGGAACCACATGGAGCTTTTCGGGCATTACATCTATAACTACACCGATGGTTATTTTTATGATGGTAACCCCTGGCTGGAAACCGAGCGCTCCCTAAGTGCTGATCTTAATTCGACGTGGGAGACCGATATGCATTCATTCACGCTATCGCTCTTCCATAAACAGTATTTCAATTATATAGATGGCGTAATTGCTGCGGATGTGAGCAACAACGAATTTCAATTTAAGCGTTATTCAAACGTAGGTGATGCCACTATTTCAGGTGGAGAGTTTCGCATGATGAATTCTTTCTCACATGTCTTCACCTTAGAAAATCGAATTTCCTATCTCTATGCACAGAATCAAACTCTGGGTGAACCACTTCCGCTTATACCGCCTTTTCAGGGAAACAGTATGCTCCACATTCATCATCAGAAAAATATGTGGATGGTTGAAGTGGAATGGGCTGCAGCTCAAGATCGAATTGCAGAGTCCACTTCTAATGAAGACAAAACCGATGCCTATGGCATTCTAAACGCTACCTGGGAGCGTAACTGGATGGATGGCTCACTGACTTCTATTCTTAGCCTGAATAATATCCTAGATGACTTTTATCATACACACACCAGTATCGGTAATATCCCCGAAGCCGGGCGAAATGTAATGATATCCCTCAGCTATAACTTCTGAACAATTTGACTGATGGTTGGTTAAGTAAAAACCTGAGTTCGATTAGTAAAGAGCAAAAGAGCCTTTATGAGTCATTCCTGCGAAAGCAGGAATCTCATTGTTGCCAGAAAATCAATGGTTGGTACCTAAAGAACAATTAGATTTCGGGCCTACGCCGCGAAATGACCAACAGGTCTTTCATATAACTATTTTTTTAAATCGAACTCAGGTTTTAAGGGAAGGGTATAATGAGTCGATTATACCGCAGAGAACGTTCAATAAAATAAGACTCCTAAGCTTATTTTATAAACTCTGCGAAACCTTTGTCGTTATTTTTCAGATAGATCTTAGGACTCAGAACTTTTAAACCATCTTTAAAAATCCATCTTACGGAATCTTCGGGTGGCTCCTGCAAGTGGAAGAGCCAGCCAGATCAACATACTTACAACCGCAGTCAGCATCCCGTAAAAACTACCGAAAAATCGATTGAAGACTGCTCCGGTGTATCCCATCAACGCTGAGATGTCGAATTCGAGTAATACGGTAATCCGGGCAAGGTCTATAGGGTTCAGCATGGTCAATACCAGCATTGGTTTTTCGATAGGGTAATCTCCCAGAGCAAAGATCGCAAGCAGTACCAAGCCATCATATAACACGGCCAAAAACAGCCAACCAACCAGGGCAAATCCTAACCCTTTGATGCGGTCTTCAAAGAATGCAAGACCCAGCCAAAATCCAATTCCTGTAAAAAGAAGCGTCAGTATCAATCCTAAACCAAGCAATAACAGTATAGATAAAATCGGCCCATTAACAAACATTCCACTATAAACCATAGGTATGATAGTGCCTAAGATAAATGCTGCTGAAAGTGGTATAGCAAGACCTCCATAAAGTCCCCAGAATAAAGTTTTTCGGTTTAAAGGCTGTGCAAGCAGAAGCTCTGTAAATTCTCTGGATTGATATAGGTAAAGAGCGCCATAGATCATACTCACCAGTGGGATTAGCAACAGCATTACGTTAGATATACTCAATAAGGCCTTAGGTCCTGCACCTCCGAATCTGATGAGTGCATCCGTAATTAATAAGTAAATGAGAGCATACCCAAAGATCCATTTACCCCTAATAAGATCTTTCCACTGATAGTTTAATATGGTTAATACCTTCATGCTGCAGCCTCCTCCATCATTTTGGCAACAGCTCCTTCAAGTCGCTGCTCTTTATGTTCTTCCAGTAATTCATCCATCGGACCGTGGTATTTGATCTTGCCTTCTACAATAAAAATCAGGTGATCGGCCAGCTCTTCGATCTCACTCATTATATGCGTGGTCAGCATTATGGTCTTGCCCTGATCTTTGAGTTCTCTCACTTTTCTCTTGAACTGCACGCTGGAACGGGGATCAAGTCCGGCAGTAGGCTCATCAAAAATGAGAATATCCGGGTTGAACATCATTGATAACACGGCCCCAACTTTCTGCCTGTTACCACCCGAAAGTGTTCGCATGCGTTTTTTCAATTCCTTTTCCAGGCCAAAATGGCTGATCAGTTCTTCCTCAGAAGAAGGCTGCCCTCCCCGAATATTTTTAATAAACTTAAATAATTCATCCACCGTCATGTTCTCGGGGTAGCGGGCAACCTGCGGCATATACCCGATCTTATCTCGATATTCCCAGCGGTCGTTCACTAACTCTCCATCGATCCTGATATTTCCTTTAGTTGGTTTTACCAAGCCAAGAATGCTTTTGATCATTGTTGTTTTTCCGGAGCCGTTTGGACCAACGATACCAGTAGCCTGTCCTGAAGGTATTTCCAGATCCAGATCATCCAGTACAGTCAATTGACCAAAGTTCTTTTTTAATCCTCTTAGTTCAATCATGGTATCTGATCCATTTGTGGTTTGGTATCAATAAGAGTTTCCGGGGTTAATGCTGGCATAACTTTTTCGGCTGCATCCAGTATATCAATCAACAGGCTCCTCAGTAGTAAAAGTGCTTGTGGCTGTTTCTCTACCAAGATGGTGAACAGGCGTACCGGATGATGCGGGACATCCCCAACACCGTCCCTATCTAGATCATAGCCCTCATACTGACTCCAGTAATTACCTGTAAATTCGTTGAAATTTCTCCGGCTATTTGTGGATACTTCAAAAGAATTAGCAATGAAATTATTCTCACTAAATACATTATCCGTGGAGTTAGCCATCAGTTTTATCGCCCAGCCGTTTTGCCGAAAGGTGTTTCCTTTTACCTCGTTTCGACTTGTAGCTTCTATATATAACCCCACCGAATTGTTTTCAAAGTGGTTTTTCTCGATGCGACTGCGATTTATCTCCTTTAAAAGCATACCATAAGCGGAAGATCCCCAGTTGTCTTCAAAGCGGTTACCGATGATCTCGACATTCGAGGTGTACATTACGGCCACTCCCCCTCCATTATCTCTGAAGGTATTTCCCACATAACTGCAGTTATCAGAATACATGAAGTGAATCCCATAGCGGATATTTTCCTCACTCAAATTGTTGGTAATATAAGCTCCATCCACAAATTCAAAGTAGAGTCCATCACGGTGACCACGTATGTAGTTATCTTCAATTTTTGTGTCTTTACTATACCATAAATGAATACCATTTCCTGATGAGGTCTCCCGTTCTCCTGATGCAGTTAAATAATTATTACGAATTACTGCCTTATCTGTCTCAGCCAAATAGATCCCAAAAAAATTATCTATAAGCCTGACATCTTCTATGACAGTGTTTTTAGTTTTCTCTACCAAAATGCCCGCATAATCTTCCATAAAGCTGGTACTGGTGTTACGAACCTCAAGTCCTTTTACCGTTACATCATCTCCCGTTATTACCAATATAAATCCTTTTTTCTCACCATCTAATACAGGGCGTCCCTCCCCTATAATGGTGATCGGTTTATCAACTTTCAGATTGTACTCAAGGTAGGTTCCTTGTTTTATGACAAGCGTATCGTAAGGTTGGGTAAGCTCTAAACCCTCAGCAATTGTCTGTATCTCTCCTTCAGGAGAAACAGTAACGGTTTGAGCCGATACTATAGAACCGGCGAGAAGAAACACTCCTGCCATGGTTATGTATTTTGAACCTTTCAATTTTGACCTCCTTTTATTCTTATGCCGTGAATACTATTTTTGCATTCCCGTTCCCAAATTCATTTCGGTTTGGGAGACCTCATTCCAGAGCAGCAATCGCCCCGGCCTTTTTTCTATATGTACTTCTGCTGCCTCTTTAGTCGGCAACGCTAATAGAGACTCACCCATAGGACTTTTAATGACCTCACTCTTTACATATTGTGCCTCGAAGGCATCCAACCAGGTGCCGGGAGTATTGTAATTACTAACCCACAGCCTGGAATCTCCTAAATCATCTTTATTTTTGCGATGATAAATGGCCATGCATTCTATAGCATCAAATTTAAGTGCTTTACCTTTTGCTGTTACCAGCTGAGATGCAAACTGCTCATCTGTGATCATCATCTTACAATGTGCACATTCGTCACTGGCATAATGAATTTCAACCGGTTCCTGGCTACACCCGACTAAAAATATCAGTGCTATTACCACTAAAATCATCTTTAGTATGAATGATGATGATCTCATAACCAACCTCCTATTACGATTTCAGGTCTTTGCTCTTCCACCAAACCATACTGGCTATACTCATCGAAATCAATGCAAAATAGAAACCAATATGAGGTAGTGAAGTTGCTTTGATATTCAACAGTTGTTTACTTCCGAGCAGTGGTGGTTGGTAAGTCATTCCCGGGATTTTGATCGGTGCATCCGGATTCAGATTGTGACCGTAGTCATAACCCCACAGGTAAAAATCGACCAAACCTGCTATAGCTAAAAGTATGAAGATGCCCAACCAGAACAGAA
>Ga0136557_1000164_pt1 | contig 54349 bp, 52 predicted proteins | sample AntRauTorckE6832_FD_104796 | JGI IMG/M metagenome (GOLD analysis project Ga0136557, IMG submission 104796) | Saline lake microbial communities from Rauer Islands, Antarctica - Metagenome Torckler E6 #832 | ecosystem: Environmental > Aquatic > Non-marine Saline and Alkaline > Saline | place...
CAAATATTCCCGCAAGTTTTGCCCGCTGGGGAGTGTCCCCGGAAGCAAGGCCGGTTGAATCAAGGGATGAAAAAAGAGAGTGCTCCGGGAGATTGCAGAAAAGATAAGACAGCTGAACAGGTATATAAATATCATTATATTTTCCGGGAGAAACTGCCTGTTCTGCCTTCATCCAGAAGAGCTCATGGTCTTCATATTCAGTTTCAAGTCTCAGGCTGTTTGGATCAAGAAGGCTCAAGCCTTTTTTTCTTCCCCGTGAATAAGATGTTTTAATAATTTCAGGAGAATTTTTTCTTGTTGTTATATTCATATCTTCAATGCTTGCAAAGGAAGATATTCTTTCAGTCATTTCCATAAGACAGGTCAGCCTTGCCTTATCCAAATCAAACCCTTTTCCGTAGCTAGTCTGTATCCCTTCAAAAGTAAAATCTGCTTCATGTGTGCAGATTTTTGTTTTCATGTACCATCTTCTTAAAATACCTTCGGGGGAAAGAGAGCTGAAATGTCTCATTTCACTGCCGGGGATTATTCCTGCATTGTCGAATTGTTTGAGTACATAGTTAAAAAATGAAACATCAGATAAGTCGGGTTTTTCTTTTTTTATATTCATATCTTTTAAAGAGTATGAAAAAATTACTTTGTCAGTTTCCGGAGAAATAAGGGGAGTTTCATCTTTAAACATCAGGTGATTATCAATATTTTGTCTTATGTATGAGCAAAGCTTTTTATGCTTTTTTCTGTCATTATAAAGAAGTGATTTCAGATAAATAAGAGATGAGCTGTTTTTTAGTTTTTCTACATCAAAATTATAGTTTTCAGCACCGATATCTTTTGAAATGGAAACAGCTTCAGCACAGAAAGAAAGAACAAAATCGTTTTTATTATCTTTTTTATTCTGCAGAAATTCGGTTTTTTCAGAGTATGTAAGTTTAGAAAAAAGGGATAAAAGATAATTTCTCAAAAAATCGTCGTAAGGATTTTCTTTTAAAAATTCTATCCCGTCCTCCAGGCTGTTTATATTTTCAGGAATAGTTTCAAAATAACCTATGGTAGCTGAATTGTTTTTAAGCCTGATTTTATATTTTATCATAATTTTAATCCGTAATAAGTTTAAACAGCCATGCAATTATTGTCAGTGGAAGGAAGCTTAATCCCATTGCAATAAAGTATTTGCTATGGTCACCAAAATATTTTTTTGCCATCATTATTGTCTGGTTCCAGCTGAGATAAATATGGATAAAAGTTCCAAGAGCAAATATAACAGAAAAGAAAAGATGAATATCTCCCCAGCTGTGCCTGTGAAGACCAAGGAAATAAGGATTACCTGTCTGGCCTGTAGGAATTACAAGCCACATTAAAAGACCTGTGAATAAAAGGGTTGAAAAAGAAGAGAACAGTACAGTAATGGTAATAAATTTGAGTTGAATTTTTTTCATAGCAAGCCTCAAAAAGTAATAATTTTATTGTTAATTTAAATTAATTCGAATATGTTTGCCTTGACAGAAAATACCAGTTTTTCTATAAATCGCAAGTTTAGAAGGGTTATTTTTTTGCTGAGCAAAATCTTTTATAATATGTTACTGACTCTGATAAAAATATGTACTTGCTGTGAATCAGATACATTGATCCGTAAAGGTTTATGTTTTTAAATGATGAACTCTGTGGCGGTACCATTAATATTTAATGAAAGTTGATAAAAATGAACAATCTTGAACAGCTTGCAATGTCATCCCATAAAAAAATAACAACAAAATGGTTTGAAGCCGTACTTGCTTCTTTTCCAGAGGATAAGAATAAATTTCTTGAAACACAGGGTAACCTTTTTATGAATCCGGTAGGGGTTAATATAAAAGATTCTGTGAAGGATGTATTAAAAGAGCTTCTTGAGGAAAAACCTGATCATGAAAAGCTTAAAAAGCTTCTTGATCCTGTTATGAGAATTTCAGCTGTTCAGGAGTTTGGCCCGGCAAGAGCAACAGCTTTTATTTTTTCGCTTAAGGAAATATTAAGAACAGAATTCAAAAATAAAACAGAGTCGTTTTACAAAGATCTCGACGAAATTTCTAAAAAACTTGACATACTTGCTCTTATCGGGTTTGAGAATTATATGGAATGCAGGGAAAAAATATTTGAACTAAAAGCAAGACATGTTAAAGAAAGAACTTTAAATATTTTAAAATCCAAAGATGTGTTTGAAGAGATAGAAGAACCGGGAACTGAGATTATTCCCCATGAAGTATTTAAGAAAGGCGGGTTTGATCAGCAGTAATGCTGTTTTTATAAATTAAGTATAGATAGGATAGGGTGGTGCTTTTAATTGAGTTTCCAGACGGTAGTAATCTGTGAAGTCTGATTAAGCGCCGAGGAGTTAAGTTTTAAATTTGCTGCCAACAAGAGAGGTGTAAAGGCAATGTGGAAACAACATCTGGGCTTCTCAACGGCGGTGGTGGCTGTTCTGGCTTTGCTCGCATATACTGCGGGTCCCGGAATGACCTGGTTTTTTGGGGTGTTTATACCCTACGCCGCACTATTGATTTTTTTAATCGGAGTCGCAATTAAATTATTTGATTGGGTAAAGTCTCCTGTTCCTTTCCGTATTCCAACAACATGCGGACAGGAAAAATCTCTTCCCTGGATAAAGCAGGCAAAATTCGACAACCCTTCAGACACAAAAGGGGTAATAGTCAGAATGCTGCTGGAAGTTCTGCTTTTCAGGTCTTTGTTCAGAAACACAAAGAATGAAGTAAGAGAAGGCAGGCTGGCTTTTAATCTTGAAATCTGGCTTTGGCTGTTCGGCCTGATTTTTCATTATTCATTTTTAACCGTACTTGTAAGACATTTAAGGTTTTTTTTAGAGCCTGTTCCTGCAGCTGTAAAGTTTCTTGAAACAATCGACGGAATGCTTCAGATAGGTCTTCCTGTTGTAATGCTTTCAGGTTTTACTCTGCTAGCAGCAGTGCTTTTTCTTTTTGCCAGAAGGCTTATAATACCTCAGGTCAGGTATGTATCACTTGCTGCTGATTATTTTCCCCTGCTTACAATAGCTGTTATAGCTGTTACAGGCATATGGATGAGATATTTCGGCAAGGTCGATATTACAGCTGTAAAAGAATTTACCATGGGTCTTGTGACATTTCATCCTGCATCACTTCCTGAAACTGTTGGAGGCGTTTTTTACATTCACATCTTTTTTGTAAGTATACTATTTATATATTTTCCTTTCAGCAAGCTTATGCATGCTGGCGGAGTCTTTTTGAATCCTACAAGGAATCTTGCAAATAACAGCCGTGAAAAAAGACATGTCAACCCATGGAATCCTGACTTAAAGTTTGTAACTTATGAGGAATACGAAAATACGTTCCGGGACAAAATGATTGAAGCCGGACTTCCTGTAGAAAAGAAGGAGTAGGAAATGGTAGATATTCCAAAGCCTGAAGAGCTTATTCAGATCGACAGGTCTGTTCCAGAAAAGTCATGGATGGATATTCCTCCCGATTTTAGCCAAGGGAAATTCTGTTATCCGGCAAAGCCAAAGAATATTGAATATCTTGGGCTTCCGAATGCAAGGGAGTGGTCTCCTGCCGATGATGACTGGAAGCTTCCTTCCAACTGGCAACAGATAGTTTACGAAGGTTTCAGGGAAAGACTGGATAAGTACCGTTCCCTGAAAGTTATGATGGACACATGTGTAAGATGCGGTGCCTGTGCAGATAAGTGTCATTTTTATATAGGGACCGGTGATCCTAAAAATATGCCTGTTTTAAGGGCCGAGCTTTTAAGATCCGTGTACAGAAACGATTTTACAACAGCAGGTAAAATACTCGGCAGATTTGCCGGTGCAAGAAAAGTTACCCCTGAAGTAATTAAAGAGTGGTTTTCTTATTTTTACCAGTGCACTGAATGTCGCCGCTGTTCTGTATATTGTCCTTACGGAATCGATACTGCAGAAATTACAATGATGGCAAGAGAACTTTTAAATCTTCTCGGGCTTAATATAAACTGGATCAAAGAACCTGCTGCAAACTGTTCAAAAACAGGTAACCATCTTGGAATCCAGCCCCAGAACTTTCAAGAGATCGTTGAATTTTTCTGTGAAGATATTGAAGAAATCACAGGTAAAACAATTAAGCCGAGTTTTAACCGTAAAGGTGCTGAAGTTCTTTTTATCACACCTTCCGGTGATGCTTTTGCAGATCCGGGTACATTCTCTTTTATGGGATACTTGATGCTTTTTGAGGCAATAGGCCTTGATTATACTTTGAGTACTTATGCTTCAGAGGGCGGTAACTTCGGTCTTTTTACCTCTTCAGACATGATGAAAAAGCTTAATGCAAAAATGTATCATGAAGCTGAAAGACTCGGTGTAAAGTATATTATCGGCGGTGAATGCGGTCATATGTGGAGGGTTATAAATCAGTATATGGATACAATGAACGGCCCTGCTGATTTCCTTGAAGTTCCAAAAAGTCCGATTACAGGAACTGTGTTTGAGAATGCCCGCTCTACTAAGATGATTCATATTGCGGAATTTACAGCAGATCTTATAAAGAACAATAAAATAAAACTCGATCCGAGCCGTAATGATCATCTGAAAGTCACCTATCATGACTCATGCAACCCTGCAAGAGCCATGGGGCTTCTTGATGAACCAAGATACATTTTGAATAATGTATGTAACAATTTTTACGAAATGCCTGAAAATACTATAAGAGAAGAGACTTTCTGCTGCGGAAGCGGTTCAGGTCTTAATACTGAAGAGATTATGGAGCTCCGTTTAAGGGGCGGTTTCCCAAGAGCAAATGCTGTTAAGCATGTTCATGATAAATATGGAGTAAATATGCTTTCATGCATATGTGCAATCGACAGGGCGGTTTTACCTCCTCTGATGGATTACTGGGTTCCTGGTGTTGATGTCACAGGACTTCACGAACTTGTCGGCAATGCTCTTGTACTTGATGGTGAGATTCCAAGGGAAACCAACCTGCGTTTTGAACCATTAGAAAATGCGGAGGGTGCTGATGAGTGATAAAATTAAAGTCCTGGCCGGATTTATAATATTTGTTGCGATAATAAGTGTTCCTATCTGGATTAATGCCGGAAATGACAAGGATGCTCCCGAACCTGTTCTGTCTGAAAAAGCTAAGCAGGCAGGTCAGTGTATTGAAGAGAACATGGCTTCAAAACATATGGAGATTCTTGATGTATTCAGGGATACGGTTGTAAGAGATGGTAAGAGAATTTATGAAAACAGCAATGGTGAAAAATATAATATGAGCCTTTCAACAGGTCCTGATTCTTGTCTTGGATGCCATGAATCAAAGGCTGATTTTTGTGACAAATGTCATAATTACGCATCTGTTAATCCTTATTGCTGGGAATGCCATATCGATCCAAAGGAGAATAAGTAATGAAAAAAAGCAGAAGGCGCTTTTTGAAAATTGCCGGTGTTTCTGCTCTGGGTCTTGGAGCAGGATCAGCAGTTAATGTTTTAGCTTCTGAAGTTGTAAAAAAAGAAAATCCGGCAAAAAGCGGAAAAAAGGCTTCAGAAAATTCACAGTTTCAGAAAAATCCGAAAACATTTACAGCAGACAGATGGGCTATTGTAATAGACACAAGAAAGCTGGATAAGAAAAAGACAGAAAAAATTCAGAAAGCCTGTCATCTGAATCATAATGTACCGGAAATACCTGAAGAGAAAAAAGAAATAAAATGGATCTGGACAGACAAATACTATAATGTTTTTCCTGATAAGAAAAATGAATATCTTGCTGAAAAACTTGACGGTTTAGGGATACTTACTCTGTGCAATCATTGCGATAATCCGCCGTGTGTTCAGGCCTGTCCTACAAAAGCAACTTTTCAGCGTGAAGACGGTATTGTCATCATGGACTTTCATAGATGTATAGGCTGTCGTTTTTGTATGGCCGCCTGTCCTTACGGGTCAAGAAGTTTTAACTTTTTTAACCCAAGACCTCACATAGATGATGTAAATCCCGATTTTCCTACCAGGCAAAAGGGTGTTGTTGAAAAATGCAACTTGTGTGCAGAGAGGCTGGCAGAAGGTAAAGCACCGTATTGTGTAGAGGCATCTGACGGCGCTATAAGTTATGGCGATCTGGAAGATCCTGACTCTTCTGTTCGCAGGCTTTTGAAATCCAATTTTACAATCAGGCGCAGGCCGGCTCTAGGAACAATGCCTTGCGTTTACTACATAGTGTAGAGATGTTATATGCTGGATAAAGCACTTAGCGGAAGTAAAAAATACGGAATCTGGATTGGTTTTCTCCTCCTTATCATGGGGGGGGGATTTATAGCATACCTGCAGCAACTTGACGTCGGTCTTGGAATAACCGGTATGAGCCGTGATGTTTCATGGGGTCTGTATATTGCTCAGTTCACTTTTCTTGTTGGTGTTGCCGCAGGCGGTGTTATGGTGGTTCTTCCTTATTATCTTCATGATTACAAGACTTTCGGGAGAATAACAGTTCTCGGAGAATTCCTTGCGATAGCGGCATTAATTATGTGTCTTCTTTTTATTGTTGTCGACCTTGGTTATCCTTCAAGACTTTTTAACGTAATTATTCACTTCAGTCCCGACTCAATGCTTTTCTGGGACATGATAGTTTTAAACGGTTACCTGTTTCTTAATATTGTAGTCGGATGGAATGTTCTTCAGGCTGAAAGAAACGCGGTAAGTTATAAAAAGTGGGTTAAGTATTTAGCCTATTTTTCAATTCCATGGGCGGTCGGAATTCATACAGTAACAGCATTTCTTTACTGTGGTCTTCCGGGAAGAGGTTTCTGGCTTACAGCAATTCTTGCTCCCAGATTTCTTGCCTCGGCTTTTGCCGCAGGTCCTGCTCTTTTAATTATTCTTGCATTAATAGTTCAGAAAACTACAAAATTTGATCCGGGCGACAAGGCAATAGATACTTTGTCAAAAATTGTATGTTATGCCCTGATAACTAATGTTTTCTTTTTCTTATGCGAGGTTTTTGTAGTATTCTACAGCCAGAATCCCCACCATATGGAAACATTTCAGTTTCTTTTCCAGGGCGTGCACGGTCATGATTCCCTTGTTCCGTGGATGTGGGGTTCAATGTTTCTGATGGGGTTTGGAATTTTGTTTCTTGTAATTCCAAGGCTGAGAACAAACAGGTTTCTTCTTCCAATTACCTGTGCAATGGTTTTTATAGGTACATGGATAGATAAAGGTATGGGCCTCATTACAGGCGGTTTTAACCCTACTCCGCTTAATCATATAGCTGAGTATGCTCCAACTGGTCTTGAGATTATGATCACTTTAGGAGTTTATGCTGTAGGACTTCTTGTTCTCACACTTCTTTTCAAGATTGCTGTGTCAGTTAAGGAAGAGGTAGGCGCATAAAGATAAAGCAGTAAAAGTTTTATAAAATTTAAAGGAGGCGGGTTAAACCGTCTCCTTTTTTTTATTTAGGTGCAAAACTAAAGCTGCTTTTTTTGCACAGTTCTTAAGTTAGAATCAAGATTTAATCCTCAAAATACTCAAGTATTTCTGCGGTTAAATTTTTCATCTGCCGTAACTGAACAAAAAATTCTAGTTTTCGTCCAAAAACTATTTAAACAAATGTTTTTGTTTCCCAGCAGTCTTTTTTTGAAAAAAGATAATCAAGAAATTTCTGGTGAAATTCATGACCTGATTTAAAAGTTTTAATATGTCCTATCAAAGGCATTCCTATAAGTGCAAAATCACCTATGCAGTCAAGCATTTTGTGTCTTACAAACTCATCTTTATACCTGAGTCCGCCGGGATTGAGAATTTCATCTTTGTCAATAACTACAGCAGAGTCAAGAGACCCACCTCTGCCGAGGCCAAGAAGGTTCATTGTTTCAACATCAGACATGAATCCGAATGTCCTTGCATTGCTAATCTGGGTTAAAAAATTTTCAGGGGTAATATCTGCGGAAAAGTCCTGCAAACCGATTACTTTATTTGAAAAATCAATTCTGCAGGAAATAGTGTACTTATCCCAAGGGTAAGCTCCAACGAATTTATCGTTTTCGTTTAATTCGACTTTATCGGTTATTACGATATAATGCCTTGGGAAATCCTGTGCTTTTAAGCCGGTTTTATTGATTTTTGAAGCAAAAACCCTTGCGCTTCCGTCCATTATAGGTAGTTCGTAATTATCAAGCCAGACTTCTGCATTGTCAACTCCAAGACCTGAAAAAGCAGCCATAAGATGTTCTATTGTTGAAACAATAAAATTGCCGTTACTTATAACTGTGGCAAGGCTTGTATCTGTGACGTTTTTAAAAATTGCTTTTACACTGCTGTGACCGAAAAGATCTTTTCGGAAAAACTGAATTCCGGAATTAGGTTCTCCGGGTTTTATAGACAGATTCACGTTCCTTCCGGAATGAACCCCTGTTCCGGTAAAGCTTATTTCTTTATTTATAGTATGTTGATAAAAATTCATTTTTTTTTGATCAGGCATTTAATCTCCGCTGAAAAAGATGTATAAACTTTAAAGTTTATATATTAATTCCAGTTTATAAGTCAAAAAATAAAATACACTATATTAATGATATACTATTTTAGGTTAAGGAAAATAATAAACCTGATTTAATAAAACTTCTATTCATTTTTTTATTCTGAGTAATTTTTCATACTTTAAGTTTTATCAAAAAGCATTTTGATATTAGGATCTTAACAGTATTGTGGCGGAAATCTTTTTTTGCAAAATATAAAACACTCAATTCAGCCAATTAACAGGAGAGGTATGTGATTACAAAAGCCGATACATGGACTCTTACCGGGGTAACTGCCAGGCATGTTGATGCAGAAGTCGATGTTTCAAGAGGAATGACTTCTTTTCAGATAGTCGGGCTTCCTGAAGCTGCGGTAAGAGAAAGTCGCGACAGGGTAAGGTCTGCATTAAAGAATTCAGGATTTTCATTTCCTCTTGGAAGAATTACTGTAAATCTTTCACCTGCTGATATAAAAAAAGAAGGGACTGGATTTGATCTTCCCATAGCCCTTGGAATTCTTGCAAATACAGGTGTAATAGAAAAAAGAACAATAAAAGATTATTTTATCTGCGGAGAACTTACTCTTGACGGAAGAATCAGACCCCAGCCCGGAGTTTTATCAGGAGCCCTTTTATGCAGACAGAAAAATTCTAAAGGTATTATTGTGCCGGATGAAAACTTTGCAGAAGCATCAATAATTGAAGATGTAGAGATTATACCAGTATCAAGTCTTTCACAGGCAGTCATGATTTTAAAAGGGGAGATTCTGCCTGAAGAAAAAACCAGACCTGTTTTTGTAAGTTATGATGAAGATGATGCAGATTTTAGTGAAGTAAAAGGACAGGAATATGCAAAAAGAGCCCTTGAAATAGCAGCTGCAGGTGGTCACAATATTTTAATGTCAGGGCCTCCCGGATCCGGTAAAACCATGATAGCAAAAAGAGTTCCTGGAATTCTTCCAGAAATGCATGATGAAGAGATACTTGAAGTCAGCCTTGTTTATTCTGCTGCAGGATTGCTGGCTGAAAAAAATGAAATTGTAAGAAAGAGACCTTTCAGGTATCCCCATCATACTATTTCTTATGCAGGACTTATCGGAGGGGGAAGAATACCAAGGCCGGGAGAGGTTTCTCTGGCTCATAAAGGAGTATTGTTTCTTGATGAGTTTCCTGAGTTCAGAAAAGATAATCTTGAAATGCTCAGACAGCCCCTTGAAAATAAAAATATTGTGGTAGCAAGGGCAGAGGGTGCCGTTGAATTTCCTGCCGATTTTATGCTTATAGCAGCTATGAATCCTTGTCCCTGCGGATATCTTACAAGCAGATTTCATGAATGCAGGTGCACAAACGGTCAGCTTGAAAAATATAAAAATAAACTGTCAGGCCCGCTTACAGACCGAGTCGATATTCAGGTTGAAGTCTCTGATATTTCATATTCAAAATATTCAGACAATATAAAATCGAGATCATCTAAAGAAATGAAAGAAAATGTTTTAACTGCAAGACAAATTCAGAAAAAAAGATTTAATTCATCTCTATTTCTCAATTCAGGTATGGAAAAGAAAGCTTTAACAAAATATTGCAGTATCGATTCGGACGGAGAAAAAATTCTTAAGACAGCTTTTGAAAAATTTAAGTTTTCAGCAAGGGCAATGGACAGAATAATAAAAGTCTCAAGAACTATAGCTGATCTGGAAAAAAGTGAAAATATAAGATCAGATCATATTGCAGAAGCTTTGCAGTACAGGGTTAACAATGATTTAACTCCGATGTAAAAAACATCGGGAAAAAATCCCATTAATTTGTACCTGTTTCCCTATAGAAAAAATATACTGCAGGTGGCATAAAAGAAGCCAAAGAGTTAAGGTTCTGAATGCAGAAAATCCCCTTCCAGGTGCTCGAAAGAGTGCAGAAAGGATAATCTTTTCGTCTCCCCCTAGCCTCCTCCCACCCTGAGACGAAAAGGTTATCCGAAAGTCCTCCCATAAAAAAGATAAAAAGACCTGTTTGTTAATCATTAAATTATTGAAAAAGTATTCTTTACTTCTGAAATTAATGATGCTAACAAATTATTAACTTTAGGGGATTTATAACTTTATCTTTTCAAGGAGGGGGCATGTTTTTTTCAAGAACTGCAGTTGAGGCCGATAAAGAAACTAAACAAAATTGTAATGACAAAGAAGAGTGTTATTTTGAATGGTACGAAAATGCTGAAAAAGAGACCTGCAATGCAGCAAAAAAAGCAGCAGGATTTTGTTAACTGTTCAATGAAATTTATTGATTCACGTTTTTTTTATATTTCTGGATAAAAAATGCTTTATTATAATTATTCAGCAATTCAGCAGACAGATAACGGTGTTTTTCTTTTTATGGATAATAATGTCGAAGTCCCGGTAATGACCAAATGTTCCTGGATGAAGCAATATGGTATATACGAAAGAGAAGAAGCTGTTAACTTTGCAATCAAATGGACTCTTATAAAAGTAAGTGAGCTCTTTGTATCCAAAAAGAAAAATGAAAAGCGTGTTTCAATAATTTTTATTAAAGACCCCAAAGACAAACTAAGACCCTACAGGGAAATTGTTGAATGAATCTAAGCTCTTTTTATGTTCTGAATCATCAGTCCCGCAATAATAAGAAATAACCCGATTATTGTAGAATCAAGGATCCTTTCTCCAACAAAAAAATTTATGAAAAAAAGTGAAATCACAGGAGAAAAGTATATAAAATTGCTTATTCTTGAAGCATTGGAAGTAAGCTTCATTGCTGTCAGCCAAAGGAAAAAACTGATCCCCATTTCAAAAACGCCTATGTATAAAGACCCTAGAATCCCTTTAAAACTGAAATAAAATGTCTCAAATACAAGAATATATATCCCGGTATATATAAATCCGAAAAAAAAGTTCCAGAAAAGTCTTATCTGCGCAATCATAGCGTCTTTTGTATTTATAATCCAGTAAGATGCCCATATTACAGTACTTGCAAGGGCAAGAACAACTCCTGCAAGTTCGGTTTTTTCAATAAACGAAAAATCTCCTTTTGATCCTATTACAAGAACGCCTGAGTAACATACAAAAATTGCTGCATAATCCCTTTTTAGAGGTTTATGCCCTAAAAATATAAAAGACATGATTGCAAGTGTAATCCCCCAGGTATAATTTATTGCCTGGGCAGATTGTGCCGGAAGTTTATCATAGGCTTCAAGCAGTATAAGATAATATAAAAAAGGGTTAAAAAAGCCTGCAAAAGCAGAGAAAAAAAGTTCTTTTGGTTTGATTTGAAAAACGGATGTATTTTTTAAAACAGATATTGTACCGATAACAAATACAGAAAAAAAGGAGGAGTAAAAAACCATTAATTCAGATGTAAAATGTTTAAGAGTAAGTTTGAAAGCCGATGCTACAGTAGACCATATAGCAACGGTTAAAAGTGCAAGAAAAATAGCTTTTTTTTCATTTGTCATTTATTTATTTCCGGTATTATTACGGGCATCGTTTGTGCCTTAATAGAGCTGTTTTAAAATGTACTTGAAACTTTTATCAAGATTGACCCATATCAGAGAGATTAAGATGTGTTAAGATGAAAAGAAAAAAGCTTAAAAAATTTTATCGGAAATAAGACCGTAAAATGAAGAATCACCTGAAAAAAATTTCCATCCTATGTGGGACATACATCTGCTGCATCCGCAGATTTTCCAGGAATAATCTGCAAACCAGGAGAATTCACTGGAAGAATCTCCTGTTGTTACAGCTCCGGGAGCACCTGAAAAACATCTTATAGTAAAAATATATCCATATGGGTTGGCAAAAGAATGAATATGTGAACCGTTTTTTTCGATTTTAAAATTTTCATGTGTAATTTCTTTTAAACAGTTTCTGCACTTTACAGCATTATTATCCGGATCTGTATCGGTTAGTCCGGTTTCAGGCTTTATATCTTTTTTGGTGGCTGTTTTGAAAAGTGCTATCATTTTTAACCGGTTATCTTGCAAAAAGATTTAAATTAGGAGTTTGAGCAATTTCAGGGTGTTTTTCAAAAATTTTGTTAATCGAATTTAGAACATCTGAATATGAAAGATCTTTTTTTTCAAAAACACCGCTGAACTGGTTGCCAAACTTAAAGTTAGCGCAGAAATATTTATAAAATTTTTTAAAAAGTTTAATCCCGAGTTTTTCTCCGTAAAGAAAAGAATACTCTTTAAGAGCTTGTTTAAGTGTTTGTTCATATACATCATAATCAAAATTTTCGCCTTGAGTCCATGAAGAAAATATCCATGGTTTTGCAACAGTAATTCTTCCAAGGGCAATACCATCTGATTTGGTGTTATTCAGTACTTTTTCGGCATCATCCGGAGTAAATATATTTCCATTGGCAAAAACAGGTATGTTAAGGTTTTCTTTTATTATTCCGGTATATTCATGTTTAGGAGGCCGGGTTCTTTTATCAGGTGCTGTTCTGGGGTGAAAAGTAAGAGCATCGGCTCCTGCATTTTCAAATCTTTTTGCAAGCTTAACTGCATTATCTATATCTTCGCTCCAGCCTGTACGCATTTTTATAAAAAGGGGAAAGGATACTTTTTTTCTTACTTGTTCAACAATTTTCACAGCAAGGTCTGGATTTTTTAAAAGCGCGGCACAGTAATTTTTGTTGCATATAGATTTTACTGAACACCCGAAGTTTAAGTCAATACAAAAAAAACCTTCATCTTCAATTCTTTTTGCAGCTTCAGCCATAAAAAAAGGATCATTTCCGAAAATCTGGGCTCCGAGGTTACTGAGTTCATTGTCATCAAATCTGAAAACATTGGACTTAAACCTGTTTTCAGTCGGAAGAGCTCTTGCATTGAGCATCCCGGTAAAAAGAAGTCCGCACCCGCCAAAGCTGTTTATAAGCTTTCTGAAGCCAATATGATTTATTCCGGCCATGGGAGCGAGAATAAGCCTGTTTTTAATTGTTTTGTTGCCTGTATTAAGAGGCGTGTTTAAAAATTTTCTTGTTTCTTTGGATAAAATCATGTTTTTCTGTATCTGTGTTAAATTGTGTCAGTTAAATCAACGTAAAGACCGGAATAATATGTTTATAGAAAACGAGCATACTGTTTAAGAAAAAAGGTAATCAATGAAGAAAAAAACAGTAATTTTTCTGTGTTTTATTATTTTTTTCAGCTGTTCCCGCCGCCAGGTTTCTGAGATCAATGGCTATACAATGGGGACAACATATACTGTAAAGATAGTACACAGTAATTCAGATTATGACCAGTCTCTTGTTGAGTCTGAAATAGATGAGATTTTAAAAAAAATCAATTCTTCAATGTCTGTTTATGATAAAAATAGTGAGATCTCAGTTTTTAACAGAATGGATAAAAATAAAAGCTTAAAAATATCTGCTGATTTTATGAATGTTCTTGTTGCAGGAAAAAGAATATATGAGATTACAAAAGGTGCATGGGATGCTTCAACAGGACCTCTTGTAAATTTATGGGGGTTTGGCAATGAGAAAAACAGAGTTGAGGTCCCTTCAGAAGAAGAGATAAAAAAAAAGCTTGAACTGACAGGGTTTGATAAAGTTATTCTAAAGCCTGATAAAAATGAAATCTTAAAAACCAAAAAAGACCTTTTCCTTGATTTAGGTTCCATAGCCAAAGGTTACGGAGTTGATAAAGTCTCAAAATATCTTTTGGAAAAAGGTTTTGACGATTATATGGTTGAAATCGGCGGAGAAGTTTATGTTTCAGGTAAAAATTTTAAGAATGAAAAATGGAAAATCGGAATAAATTCTCCAGAAAAAAAGGCCAAAGGATTTGATTTTGCAGAAATACTAGAAATAACAGGAAAAGCTGCAGCAACAAGCGGTACATACAGAAATTTTAAAAAAACAGAAAATGGTGATTATTCTCATATAATAGATCCAACATCAGGATATCCCGTAAAAAATTCAATTGTAAGTGCTACTGTAGTTGCTGAAAACTGTACTTTTGCCGATGGACTTGCTACAGGACTTCTTGTCATGGGTGCACAAAAAGCTTTAAATTTGTGCTCTGGTCTTGAAAATACTGAATGTATGATAATAACAAAAAAAAACCCGGGTTTTTATCCTCTGTACTCAAAAGGTTTTAAAAATATTTGTAAGTAGTGATTGGCCGAAAACCAGAATTTTTTGTTCATTTACCGTAACTGGGCAGAAAAGGCAGTTTTCGTTCAACAACCAGGTAAAATAACTTGACGGTAAGTATCAAATTTACATACAAACTGTTTGAAAAGAATTCTTATATGATGCGAAGAAAGCTTAAACTTTTGTTGCTTTTCAGGGTAAAATTAAATTTTTAACCTGGATTAAAATGGAAAAAATAGATTTTTCAAAAAATAAATTAAAAATTTAGGGGGAAGTTATGTCAGATTTTTATTCTGTGGAAAAAAAAGGGCCTGTTGCTTATGTTTATCTTAACCGCCCGGACAAAAACAATGCTATGAATCCTGCTGCATGGTATGATTCACCGGCAATTTTTGATGATCTTGACAAAGATCCTGAAGTAAAAGTTGTAATTGTATCAGGCAAAGGCGCATGTTTTTCAGCAGGTATTGATCTGACATCTATGATGTCTGCTCTTCCTGAAGTTCTTGATGAGAAGCAGCTTGGAGGAATCAAATGGAAATTTATTCCTAGAATCAAGGAAATGCAGGAGACAATGACCTGTATTGAAAGATGCAGAAAGCCTGTTATAGCAGCGGTTCACGGACATTGTATTGGAGCTGGTCTTGATATGGCTACAGCATGTGATATAAGGCTTTGTTCCAAAGATGCAGGTTTTTCTCTTAAAGAAGCTGCAGTTGCTTTTGTTGCTGATGTAGGAGTTTTGCAGAGAATACCCAATATTATAGGTCAGGGCATAACAAGAGAGCTTGCCTATACTGCCAAAACAATCGATGCTAAAAGGGCATTGGAGATAAATCTGGTATCTGAAGTATGCGATGATTATGATGACCTTATGAAGAAGGCTGAACAAATGGCTCTTGAAATTTGTGAAAATTCACCAATAGCTGTTCAGGCAAGCAAAGATGTGCTTAATTTCGGAGTAGGAAAATCAGTGCAGGACGGACTAAACTATGTAAGCTCCATGAGCGCAAATATAGTTCCTTCAAAAGATCTTTACGAAGCTGTTACTGCGTTTACAGAAAAAAGAAAGCCTAAATATACCGGCGAATAAAAATGAAAAAAGTTTATATTGAGACATTGGGCTGTCCGCGTAATCTCGCGGACAGTGAAGTACTTGCAGGTATGATTGCATCTTCCGGGTATGAAATTACAAATATTCCTGAAGATGCAAGTTATATAATAGTAAATACCTGTGGATTTATTGAAGATGCAATAAATGAGTCTGTGGATGTAATTTTAAGTCTTGCTGAATATAAAAAGACAGGAAACTGCCGTTTTCTTGTTGTTGCAGGCTGTCTTGCACAAAGATTTAAAACTGAACTTGCAGATGAACTTACAGAAGCAGATTTTTTTGCAGGAACAGGAGCATATTCAGATCTTCCGGGTATACTCAAGGATCTTGAGGCGGGGGGAAATGTAAAAAACTATTTTTTCCCTGATCCACAATGCTTTAAGCTGCCTGAATATGATGATTCAAAAATTGTTTCAACCTATCCCTATGCTTATCTTAAAATTGCCGAAGGATGTGCAAGACATTGTACATTTTGTATTATACCTGAGCTCCGGGGCCCCTTGAGAAGCAGAAGTCCTGAAAATATAATAAAAGAAGCTGAAAAACTTGCTGAGCAAGGTATTAAAGAGATTGTTCTTGTATCACAGGAAACAACAGATTATGGAAAAGATTTTAATAACGGTTATGATTTTTCTTCACTTTTAACAGATCTTGCCAGGTCTGTTAAAGATGTCAGAATAAGATTCATGTACGGCCATCCTCTGACAATAAATAAAAGACTTATAGAAACAGTAGCCAAAAATCCGAATATATGCTCCTATTTTGATATTCCTGTTCAGCATGCTTCAGATGAAATTTTAAAAAAAATGGGAAGAGGCTATGATTCTGCTTTCTTAAAAAATCTTTTTTCAGAGATACGGAAAAATATTGATGATGCAGTATTAAGAACCACTCTTATAACCGGATTTCCAGGAGAAACAAAAGAAGATTTTCAAAAACTCTGCGATTTTATGGATGAAGTAAGGTTTGATCATGCAGGAGTATTTACTTATTCTGAAATGGATGATCTCCCATCTTTTCATCTTAAAAATAAAGTCGACCCGGAAACTGCTGAGCAAAGAAGGGTTGTTCTTATGGAGAAACAGGCCCTTATTTCACAGGAAAAAAATTATACTTATTGCGGCAAAACGCTTCCGGTGCTGATAGACGGTAAGGATTCAGACGATTTTTATGCAGGGAGAACTGTATTTCAGGCTCCTGAAGTTGACGGAATAACTTATGTGGATTCTAAATCGTTAAAACCCGGAGATATTGTTAATGTTTATATAACCGATGCCTTTGACTATGATCTGGCAGGGAACGGATAATGGAAAACCTGAAAAATAAAGTTTTAAATGCAATAGCCCCTGATATTGAAGAGATTGAAAAAGCTGTTAAAAGAAATCTTTCTCCACATCTGGAGCTTGTAAAGCTTATTGCCGAGCATATTCTTTTCAGCGGAGGCAAAAGATTAAGACCGGTTCTTATGCTCATGGGTTCAAGGATTTGTGGAAAAGATACCCCCGACCTTTATGATTATTCCATAATATTTGAATATCTTCATTCAGCAACACTTCTTCATGATGATCTTGTAGACAATGCTGCGTTAAGACGGGGTTCAGAAGCAGCGCATAGAGTTTACGGAGCTGCTGAAGCTGTTCTGGCAGGTGACTTTCTTCTTGCAAGATCTTTAAGCATTGCATCTTCTTTAAAAGATCCTGAAATAGTAAATGAGGTTGCTAAAATAACAGAAGATATGTCCCAGGGTGAAATTCATCAGCTCATAAACAAGGGCGATTTTAAAACAACTGAATCTGTTTATTACGATATAATAAAAAGAAAAACAGCTGTTCTTATTGAAGGAGCATGCAGAACCGGAGCACGCATAGCAAAGGCTGATGAAGAAAAAGTAAGTATTCTTGGCGAATACGGTTATAATCTGGGAATAGCTTTTCAGATGGCTGATGATCTTTTGGATTATATATCAGATGCAGATGCACTCGGGAAAAATTCAGGTGCGGATTTAAGGGAAGGCAAACTCACACTTCCTCTTATTCATGCTATGGAAAACTGCAGTGAAAATGAAAAAACTTTTCTCGATTCTCAGATAAAAAATGCTTTAAACGGAATAGACCCCGATTTTCCAAAAGTCTTATCTGTTATTGAACAATACAGCGGTTTGTCGTATACTCAAAAAGTTGCTCAAAAACATGTAAATAAGGCCAAGCAGGTTTTGTCGGTGTTTCCTGATTCAAAAGAAAAAGATATTCTTTTTATGCTTGCCGACTATTCTGTTTCAAGGTCTGTTTAAAAGGCGGATTAATGAAAAAATTTGTTCTGTTTAGTATATTGATAAATATTTGTTTTGTATTTAGTTTTTCAGAAGTTAAAGCTGAAACAAATGAGTTTATATTTCAGAAAACTGTTGGCAGTGCTGAAATAGAAGACGGGAAAAGATCCGAAGCTCAGGAAAAAGCCCGTGATAAAGCTATATCCGATGCTTTTTCCAATGCAGTTTTGTCCCTTGTACCTGAAAAAATACTTAATAAAAAGTTTGAAGATATTTTCAGTGTTATTGAGTCGGCAGCTCCTGATGCTGCAGAAGAATTTCAGGTTATGGGAGAAGTTATAAAAGATGATAAGTATATTATTGCAGTAAGATCAAGCTTCAGCAAAAAAATGATAGACCATAAGCTTGCATCTGCAGGTATCATTATAGAAGAGATAGAACTTCCGGAAATTGTTCTTCTTGTATCACAAAAAGGTCTTGAGGATTTTACTGCATATCAGTGGTGGAATGATAAAAGATCTCCTTCGTTCAGTTCTTTGGAAAAAGCGATGCAAAAAGAGCTTGCAGATATGGATTTTAAGGTTTTAAAGCCTTTTTTAGTAAAAAATGATTCAGACGATTTTGAACAAGACTCTGTTCCTGATAAAAAAGAGGCTGTAAATATAGGTCTTGACAGGGATGCAGATATTGTTGTCGTCGGCAGGGCAGAAGCTATGCCCGGCAGAAACAGAATAGGTGATAAAGAAACAATCCAGGTTTCGGTTTCTCTTATGGTTATAAAAACCGATTCAGGAGAAGAGCTTTATAATTTTTCAAAAGATGTAATGGTTACAGTTGATGAAAATTTTGAAGGATCTGAGGCGGGTTTTAATAAAGCAGGTCAGGTTGCAGGAGAAAAAATCGGAAAATTTCTTATTTCTCACTGGAAAGAGTTGCTTGATTCTTCAAGGGAAATAGATATTGAGACAACAGGTTTAAATTATCTTCCAAAATTTATAAAATTTAAAAATCGTTTAACTCAGGAAAATATTGTAAAGGATTTAAGGGAAAAAGAGATAACAGCACAGGGAAGTATTGTGACAGCTGTTTTTTCAGGAAGTCCTCAGGAGCTTGCTGAAGAAATTGTTAAGATTCCTTTTAATGATTTCGGAATAGAGATTACAGATGTAAAAGATAACAAAATCATAATCAGGTTTGTGACTGATCCCCAGTAATTGAAAAAACAATTGGATTAAGCTCATATTCTTTTGCTGAATATTTTAAAGTCTGTCCATGTTCAGTTCGCCTTATACAGGATTGTCTATGAGTAAAATCCGTAAATTTTTCAGATGACAGGAAACTGTAAGGCTTTAAAAATTTTTAATATCTTATCCAATAATATATTATTTCAGGAGCAGCATTGATGAATGACCCTGTAATACTCATAGATAAAGATTCAGATGCTCTGGAGTTTTTGAAAAATTTTTTTAAGACCTGCGGATATAAAGATATTAAAGGAGTTCAGACAGGTGAAGCTGCATGGTCACTTCTTCAGGATAATAAATTTAATCTTGTTTTGTCTGCCTGGGATCTTTATGAACTCTCAGGTTTGAACCTGCTTAAGATTTTAAGAAGAGACTCAAGATTTTGGAATATACCTTTTTTTCTTACTAAATCTGACTTTTCCAAGGAGGATGTTATAAGGGCCGGTCAAGCCGGAGTTTCAGGTCTTATTGTAGCTCCCTGCAATGAAGAAAATCTTTTAAGTAAAATAAGCAGCGTCTCAGAAGACAGGTCAAAAATAGAATCCCTTGAAATGTCGAAAAAACTTAATCAGGGGCTATCCCTTGTTGAGGCTGAAGATTATGAAAATGGTCTTAAAGTCCTTTGTGAAATAGTCAATGACAGCGAAAGTGCAGAAGTTTATTATAATATAGGATATATAAAAACTCTTCAGGAGAAATACTCAGAAGCAGTAGAAGCCTTTAAAATGGCAACAGCAATTGATCGTATGCATGCAAAGGCTTATAAAGCTCTTGGTGAAATATACAGCAGAATGGGACAAAATGAGATGGCAGAAAAATATCTTCAGAAAGCTGCTGATATATATCTTTCTTCCCAGAAAGACCAGGAGGCTGAAGATGTTTTAAACGAGGTTATTAAGATAAAGCCGGATACTCAGAATGCGTATAATTCCCTTGGCGTTCTTTACAGGAAAAAAGGAGATAATGAAAAAGCTTTAATATTTTATAAAAAAGCTTTAAAAGTTCAGCCCGACGGAGCCCATGTTTACTATAACATAGGAAAGCTTTATCTTTACTTAAAAGATTTTGAAAAGGCTAAGCATTATATAAAACGGGCAGTTGAATTAAATCCCGGATATGATGATCTTGCAGCAATATTGAAAAAACTTTAGAAATTTTAATTTAGCCACCTGTCTAATCGTTTTTCTGTTCTTCTTCATTCTTTTTGTCGAATAAATCTATTGAAAAATTTAAAAATCTGATCACTGAATCTATTTCTTCTTTGGAAAAATTGTTTGTAAAATTTTCATTAAAATCGTTTACAAAAGGTTTAATTTCTTCAGCTGTTTTTTTGCCTTTTACAGTAAGGCTTATTCTGAAAGCTCTTTTGTCTATTTCTGCCCTTTTTTTTGTGGTGTATCCTTTTTTTTCAAGTCTTTGTGCAAGAGTTGTTACTGCAGAACTGTTCATATCAAGCCCTGAGCTCATCTCCTTTAAAAAAGCACTTTCTTTTTGTTCAAGAAAAAGAATGGCCGCAGCCTGAACAGAAGTTATACCGAAGTTTTTCTGAAGAGTTGTGTTTATATATTTATTTATTCTGTGTCTTGCTCTGTTTAAAACAAAAAAAAGGCGTTTATCCATAATTATCTCTCAAAACCTGCCAGGAAAATCCTGAACTTTTTTACAATCATTGATTGGCCGAAAACCAGAATTTTTTATCTACCTTAGAAATGGATAAAAAAGGAGTTTTCATTCAGCAACTAATTAACTCAATTAAAAGTTTTCTATTTGACAAATGAGTATGCCGGCAATTATGGCATGTCAATCAAATTATTGCAGTAATCTGTTTTTTTTGCTAATTCGGTAAACTTTATAATTAATAAAATAGTAATAAACCAAGAACCAGATTTTTTTGTCCAGGTACGGCAAATGAAAAAATTAACTGGAAAATACTTGAGTATTTTTAGGATTGATTTTTTTACTGACTCAGAAATGGGCATAAAATCAGTTTCAGTTCAACAAGTAAAAAATATTTTTAAGCTATGAGGGGGAAAAATGGAGAGTTTATCATTAACCTGTGCGACATGGTTCTGGCTTCTTGTACCTATGCCTTTGACTATTGTTTTATCAGTAATAAATCTTTTTTTACACAGAGGGGAGAAATAAATAATGAGTCTGGGTATAAGTTTTGCTTTTATTCTTTATCTTTTTGCAATGATGTCTATAGGAATATATTTTTATTTTAAAACCAACAATCTTTCTGATTATATCCTTGGCGGAAGAAAACTGAGTCCTTCTGTTGCAGCTCTTTCTGCAGGTGCTTCCGACATGAGCGGGTGGCTTCTCCTTGGTTTACCCGGTGCTTTGTATGCAGGCGGAATGAATAATATCTGGATTGCAGTAGGTCTGACCATTGGAGCTTATCTTAACTGGCAGTTTGTAGCTAAAAAGCTAAGAATTTATACTGAAATTGCCGGTGATTCGATTACACTGCCCGATTATCTTGAAAACAGGTTTGAAGATAAAACAAAGGTTTTAAGGGTTATTTCCGCACTTGTTATTCTTGTTTTTTTTACTCTTTATGTTTCAGCAGGTCTTGTCGGCGGAGCCATACTTTTTGAACAAACATTTGGTCTTGATTATCAGACTGCTTTATGGATAGGTGCTTTAGTTATAGTTGCCTATACATTTTTAGGCGGATTTATGGCTGTAAGTCTTACAGATTTTATTCAGGGTATACTTATGTTTTGTGCCCTGATAATAGTTCCGATTATGGCTATAGTACTTACTGGCGGATGGAGTGAAACATTAAAAGCGGTTGAAAATGTAAATCCAAACCACCTTGATGCATTTTCAGGCATGACTTTTTTATCTATTGTTTCTCTTATGGCCTGGGGGCTTGGTTATTTTGGTCAGCCTCACATTCTTTCAAGGTTTATGGCTTTAAGAAATCCGGAAGATGCTCCAAAAGCACAGGTCGTTGGAATGTCATGGATGGTTATTGCTTTGTTCGGTGCAATATTTACAGGATTTGCAGGTATAGGCTTTCTTGATTCTCCACTGGAAAATTCAGAAACAGTTTTTATAGCGCTGACTGAAGCTCTTTTTAATCCCTGGATAGCCGGAGTTATTCTTGCAGCTATTTTGTCTGCTATTATGTCTACAATAGATTCCCAGCTTCTTGTATGCTCTTCTGCTATAGCCGAAGATTTTTATAAAAGTATTTTAAAAAAAGATGCTTCAGCAAAAGAACTTGTATGGATAGGAAGAATTTCGGTTTTTGTTCTTGCCCTTGTTGCGACAGCTCTGGCATCAAATCCTGAGAGCAAGGTTCTTGATCTTGTATCTTATGCCTGGGGCGGTTTTGGTGCAGCATTCGGACCAGTTGTTATTCTATCTCTTTTCTGGAGAAAAATGACGGCAAACGGAGCTTTTGCAGGGATAGTAACCGGTGCTGTAACCGTTATAGTATGGAAAAATATTCATGGAGGAATATTTGATGTTTATGAAATTCTTCCCGGTTTTATCTTCTGCACAATAGCTGTTTTTATTTTCAGTTCAACCGGAAGAAAAGCATCAACTGAAATGTCTGATACTTTTGATTCTGTATAAAATCAAATCTAAATAAATGTTTAGTCTAACGGAGAAGAAACCCCGGGTTTTTCTCCGTTAGTTTTTTTATATTTCCGGTATTCGGATTTCTGGAACAGGCCGGTGTATTAGCTTTTGATGAATTCTGTCATTTTTTTAAGGAAGTTATGTTTTAAATTGGCGTCCTTAATCTCTTCTGCAAGGTATCGTATTATTGATGCAGCCTGATTTTTCGGAATTTTCTCTGAGTTAACGTTAAAGTCTGAAAAGGCATCTTCTACAAGATATTCGGCAAGAGGGCCTATGGCTTTGGCAAGGTTTGCCTTTAAGGCTTCATGAAAATCTTTTCCCATAAAATTGTCAGATAAGGAAACTTTTTCAATAAGATCGTTTTTAACAAGATCTTTAAGTGATTTTTTAAGAGTTTCATTATCAACAGATATTTTTTCTGCAATTTCCTGAACAGAATTGTTTTTATGAATAAGATGCAGGATTTCAAGTGTTATCCCGTTAAGAAAATACTCACCTTTAGCTATTTTTTTAGGTCTGAACTGCATTTGAACAGCTCCTGGTTTATTGTTTGCGAAATATTACTAGTCTGTTGATGAATAATAATTTTATTTATAAGTTAAGATAGTTGATGAACGAAAACTGTTTTTGCCCGGTTCTGTATTATAATTAAAATTTAATCCTCAAAAGACTCTATTCTTGCTGCGGTTAAATTTTTTATCTGGCGTAACTGAGCAAAAAATTCTGATTTTCGGATAAAAACTAAGATAATAATTTAATCCCTAATATTTCAAGTTTAAATTTATCATCTTTTATGGACTGAGCAAAAAATTTAAAATTATTAATGAAAATCAATACCCTATTTTTTTATTATTGACAAGGAGACTTGAATAATATTAAAAATTTATCGGTCGATTGGCCGATAATTTAAATAATAATTAACTATTTTGAGGTGAAATAATGGTAAAAAAATCAGGTTTAAAATTTTTTGCATTTATTTTTTTTATTTTATTTTCGGTATCTGTCAATGCAGATTCTCTTATGATGGCAACTACAACAAGTACTGATAATACAGGTCTTTTAGATTATCTTATGCCTGAATTTACCAAAACTACAGGGATTGAAATTCACTGGACAGCAGTGGGAACAGGCAGAGCCCTTAAAATGGGTGAAAACTGCGATGTTGATATTTTAATGGTTCACGCTCCCGCAGCTGAAAAAGAATATATTAAAAACGGTTTTGGCATCAACAGAACTCAGATAATGTACAATGATTTTATAATAATCGGTGAAAAGACAGATTCTGCTGGTATTAAAGGTATGTCAGTAAAAAAAGCTTTGAATAAAATTAAAGAGAAAGAAGCTTTTTTTGCAAGCAGAGGAGATGATTCAGGCACACATAAAAAAGAATTGAGCTTGTGGAAAACTGCTTGCAGTAATACTCCTGAAAAAGAGGAGTGGTATATTCAGACAGGGCAGGGAATGCTTTCAACCCTTAATATAGCAGCTGAAAAAGATGCATATGTATTAACTGACAGAGGAACTTTTATCAAATATATGGACAGCCGTAAAACTTCAGATTTTGAAATTATGGTAGAAGGGGATGATGATTTGAAAAATCAGTACAGTGTGATAATTGTTAACCCTGAAAACTGTCCTGATGTTAAAAAAGAATATGCATTAAAATTTCAAAACTGGATTATTTCTGATGAAGCACAAAAAATGATCAAAGACTTCAGGCTTTCCGGGAAAAAACTTTTTATTCCAAATGCCAAAGAATAACTAACAAGGATATTGAAAATGGACTTTCTCCTGACAGGTTTTATAAAAGCTTTTAAGATTCTTGCATCAGGAGACCCAGAGGTTTTTTCAGCTATATATGCAAGTGTTACAGTATCAACCTGTTCCATAATACTATCTGCAGCGGCCGGTTTTCCGGCCGGTTTTGCATTGGGTTTTTTCAATTTTCCCGGTAAAAGGGTTTTAAGATTTATCTCGGATACCTGTCTCTCTCTTCCAACTGTTTTTGTAGGTCTTGTGGTCTATGCCTTTATTACAAGAAACGGACCTCTGGGCGGGTTCGGATTTTTGTTTACACTTAAAGGGATAGGAATAGGTCAGTTTATACTTTCTTTTCCTATTATAGTATCTCTTTGTGCCTCTGCAGTAGAAAACGCTGATGAAAATCTTGCTATAACTCTGAAAAGTCTTGGTGCAGAAAAATTTAAATTTTTCTGTTCTTTTTTATGGGAGCTGCGTCATAGTCTTTTAACTGCTTTTTTAACTGCATACGGAAGAATACTTACTGAAGTCGGTGTTTCTATGATGGTAGGAGGTAATATAAAATGGAAAACACGGACAATAACTACAGCAATAGCGCTTGAAACAAATAAAGGTTATTTTGCAACCGGGATTGCCCTTGGTATTGTTCTCCTTTGTATAGCTCTTTTTGTAAATTTTTCCCTTCTTTTTTTAAGGAAGAGATAATGGAATTATTTGTCATTAAAAACCTTTTGTTTTCTTATAATGGTATAGAAAATATCCTTAATGTGAAAGATCTTGAGATCAAAAAAAACAGGGTAAGTGTTTTTTCAGGTCCAAACGGAAGTGGTAAAACAACTTTATTGAAAATTCTTGCCGGGTTTTTAGAACCTTCATCAAAAGCGATAAGATCTTTTGTAAATAAAGATAAAATTGCTTATCTTCCCCAGGATCCATATCTTTTAAAAACATCTGTAAAAAAAAATATTGAATACGGTCTTAAAATAAAAAAAGAAAAAAATATCAGCGTAAAAGTTGAAAAAGCCATTGACATGGCAGGGCTTAATTCAAAAAAGTATTTAAACAGAAAATGGTATGAACTTTCAGGAGGTGAAAGAAAAAGAGTCGCGCTTGCGGCAAGATTTGCCTTAGAACCGGAAGTTCTTATTCTTGATGAACCGTCTGAAGGGATTGATTATGAAAGCCGGGTTCTTTTGTCTGAAAGTGTAAAAGAAGCCTGTAGATCTTCAAAAATGTCTGTAATAATTTCAAGTCACGACAGGGAATGGGCTGATGATACAGGAGACGATTTTTTTTCTGTAATAAAAGGTAAAGTATTTCAAGGAGGTTTTTTAAATATAACTGATAAAGATTTTTTAAAAAATGATTATAATAAATCATCAGAAAGAATAAATCATGAAAAAGTTTTATTTGCCCTGAAACCTGAAAAAATTCAGATAAAAAAAGAAAAGAATACATCAGAAACAGATTCTGAATATATACTTCCGGTAAAAGTTGTATCTTCAAAGCTTATTTGTGAAGGTAGAATTTTATATTCACTGGCTTACAAACAGAAAAGATTTTTTGCAGAGAGCATAAAAAATGATTTTCTTCCCGGAGACAATGTTTTTATTTTATTTAGAAAAACAGATCTCATACCTCTTTAGATCTTGACAATTCCAAAAAAGGTTTAATTTTTAACCTGAACTATAAGCAGATTTAAGTTGATATCAGAGCCGTTAAACTTTTTTCCGGTTCTGTTTTAAGTATTTTTAATAATAAGCAAAACTGTCGGAGGAAAAAATGACAGAATCGAATACCTATGAATTTAAAACAGAGGTTAAGCAGCTTTTAAATCTTATTGTAAACTCACTTTATTCAAACAAAGAGATTTTTTTAAGAGAATTAATATCAAATGCTTCAGATGCAATTGATAAGGTTAGTTTTCAGGCCCAGACAGATGACTCCGTACTTGAAGGAAATGATGAATTTTTTATCAGAATTGAAAGGGATGAAAAAAATCGTCAGCTTATAATTTCTGATAACGGAATCGGCATGACAAAGGAAGATATTGAGGAAAATCTTGGAACAATAGCAAAAAGCGGAACTTCTGCTTTTGCTGAAGCTCTTGAGAAATCTAAAAAAGAAGGCACTATTTCTCCCGAACTTATTGGCCAGTTTGGTGTCGGTTTTTACAGTGCTTTTATGGCAGCAGACAAGGTTAGCGTTATTACAAAAGCCGCCGGATCAGATGAAGCATGGAAGTGGGAGTCTGAAGGTGAAGGGAGTTATGTAATTGAAGAAGCTGAAAAAGAGTTCAGGGGAACAGATGTAATTGTTCATTTAAAAGAGCCTGAAGAAGGCGAAGACGATTTTACAGATGAATATACAATCAGAAGAATAATCGGAAAGCACTCTGACTTTATAAGATATCCGATTGTAATGAAGGTAGAAAAAAACGAGCCTCTTCCTGAAGACCAGATTGTTAAAGACAGTGATGGAAATCCTGTCGGCGAAACAACAAAAAGAGTTATTAAAGACGAAACTCTTAACTCAATGAAGGCAATCTGGGCAAGAAATAAAAATGAAGTTACAGAAGAAGAGTATGAAGAGTTCTACAGGCATATAAGCCACAACTGGGATAAGCCGCTTGACAGAATACATATGAAGTTTGAAGGTACAACTGAATATGACATTCTCCTTTTTATTCCTTCAAAAGCTCCTTTTGATCTTTTCAGAGAAGAGAGAAAAAACGGTCTTAATCTTTACTGTAAAAAAGTATTTATTATGGATGACTGCAAAGAGCTTATTCCTGAATATTTAGGTTTTGTTGAAGGTGTGGTTGATGCTCCTGATTTAAATCTTAATGTGAGCAGAGAGATTCTACAGCAGGACAGGCTTGTAAGAAGTATCAGAAAAAATATTGTAAAAAAAGTTCTTGAACTTTTGAAAAATCTTGAATCTGACAAATACGAAAACTTTTTCAAAGAGTTCGGTCCGGTTTTAAAGGCAGGGATACCTACTGATCCGGATAATAAGGATAAAATTGCAGATCTTCTTCGCTATGAAACCAATGATTCAAACGGAAAGCTTATTTCGTTTTCAGAATATGTTGAAAATATGAAAGAAGGCCAAAAGAGTATTTATTATCTTACAGGAGAAAATATAAATACTCTTAAAAACAGTCCTTACCTGGAAGCTCTCAGGGAAAAGGGATATGAAGTTATTCTTATGACCGATCCTGTTGATGAATGGGTTGTTCAGGGTCTTCCCGAATACAATGGCAAGCCATTTAAAAGTGCAGAAAAAGGTGATCTTGATCTTGAAGATGATGAAAAGGATAAAAAAGAGGAAGAGAGCAAAGAAAAAGATGCAGAGAATAAATACTTCTTTGATTTTATCAAAAAAGAGCTGGAAGACAGTGTAGGAGAAGTTAAATCTTCAAAAAGATTAAGAGATTCTGTCTCATGCCTTGCATCAGAAGATCATGGAATGAGCGCTTATATGGAAAAAATTCTAAAGGCTACAGGCCAGGATAATATGCCTGTTCCAAAAAGAATACTTGAGCTCAATACAGATCACGAAGTTGTAAAAGATATGAAAAATCTTTTTGAAAAAGATCCTGCAGATTCAAGGCTTAAGGATTATGTCACCCTTATTTATGATCTTGCTGTAATAGGGGAAGGTGGAAAAATTGAAAATCCCGGATTGTTTTCAAAGCTTGTAGGCGAGCTTATGAAAAAAAGCATAAACTCATAAACTGACGTTTGAAAAAAGCCGGCTTTTCTTTAGCCGGTTTTTTTATTTTTTTAATGTTAGAAAAGTCTAATTTAGTTGTTAAGTTTTAAAATAATAATAAGGCCAAAATTGCTTTGACTTTAATATTTTCAGTGGTAATTTAATGTTTTAATCTGTTTCGGAGGCAGTATGGAAGAGCTTACAAAGACACGTACAGAAGATTTGAAAAGCCTTCTTCTGGAAGTTGACAGTAAAGATATAGAAAACCGCATGAAAGTGGTTGAAAAATTATGGAATTCTGAAACCCATGTTAATCTGGATGATGTATATCAAAGTCTTGAAAATAATGGAGAAAAAATTGATAAGGGTTTTATTGAAGATACACTTATTCTTTTATCAAGACTAGGTCTTGTTAATAAAATCGAGATGGCAAATCAGTCTGTGCGTTATGAGCCTAAATATCTCGGCGAACATCATGATCACATGATATGTGTTGAATGCGGTAAAATAATTGAGTTTGAAGATCTCCGTCTCGAAAGAATCCAGAATTCGGTTGCAGAAAAGTACGATTTCAGCCTGATAAGACATAAAGTCGAATTTTATGGTTTCTGCAGTCAATGTTCTTCAAAGAGGGGCGAAGAACTCCTGCTTCAGAATGCAAGGGCAGGTGAAAGGCTTGAGGTTACTTCTGTAAAAGGAGGGTCGGGTCTTAATAAAAAGCTTGCTTCCATGGCTATAAGCAAAGGTTCTGTCCTGGAAGTTCTTAATGCCAACAAAGGCGGTCAGCTTATTGTTGCATGCGGTGAAAGCAGATATGTTCTTGGAAAAGGAATTACAGACAAAGTCTTTGTAAAAAGAATTCACGAAGAAAAATGTTTAATGGGGCAAAATCCCGCATGCCCTTATATTAATAAATCGTCTGATTCTTTTGTACCCGGATGCAGAGGAGCTGCTGTACCATTGACTTCTCTTAAGGATGGAGACAAAGGACAGATTATAAGAACCGGAGGGTGTAAAAGGCTGAGAAGAAGACTTTTTGAAATGGGATTGTTAAACGGCGCAGAGTTTGAAGTTGTGAAATATGCTCCTTTAAAGGATCCTCTTGAAATAATAGTAAAAGGAAGTCATATCTCTCTGAGAATAGATGAAGCGCGGCATATAATGGTAAAAAAAGATAACGGATAAATCGGATAATGGATCATAAAAATATAACTATAGCTCTTGCAGGTAATCCTAATTCAGGAAAAACAAGTGTTTTTAATGCTCTTACAGGTACAAGGCAGAAAGTGGGAAACTGGGCAGGAGTTACTGTAGAAAAAAAAGAAGGGTTTATAGAAAGAAACGGTCACAAACTTAAGATTGTTGATCTTCCGGGTATTTACAGCCTTACTCCATATTCAATAGAAGAGGTTGTGGCAAGAAATTATCTCATAGAAGATACACCTGATGTTGTAATAGACATAATTGATGCCACAAATCTTGAACGGGCTCTTTACCTTGCAACACAGATAAGAGAGCTTGACTGCAAAGTGGTATTTGCACTTAACATGGCCGATATTCTACAGAATCAGGATATTTATATAGATGATGCAAAACTTTGTGAGCTGCTTGATCTGCCTGTGGTTTTTACAGTAGCCAATAAAGGCGAAGGGATGGATGAACTTATAGATGTGGCTGCAGAGCTTGCTTTAAGTGATAAAGGTTATCCCGGGGAGCGTAAAGTAAAATATTCTCCTGAAATTGAAAAATCTATAGATAAAATATCGGTTGAGTTAAAAAAAATTCTTCCCCCTGATGATCCATATTCTCTTAGATGGACAGCTGCCAAGCTTCTTGAAAAAGACACCCCTGTTTTAAAACATGTTCTGAAATATGAAAAAAGTGATTATATAAAAGAACTTGCAGAAAATGAAAGACAAAGGCTTAGAACTTTTTTTGATGATGAGCCCGAGCTTATAATGACTGATGAAAGGTATGGTTTTATTGAGGGTATCATAAGAGAAGTTCTTCATGTGCCCCTTCTGACAAGGGTTGATGTTTCAAGAAAAATAGATTCAGTCCTTACAAACAGAGTTCTTGGTCTTCCGATTTTTGCCTTTTTTATATGGTTCATGTTTCAGGCAACTTTTACCCTTGGTCAGTACCCCATGGAGTGGCTTGAAAGCTTTGTTGCTATTCTTTCTTCCGGGTTTACCCAAATTATACCCGAGGGAATCTTAAGATCTCTTGTTGTTGACGGAATAATTTCAGGTGTAGGCGGTGTCCTTGTATTTCTTCCAAATATTTTGATTTTGTTTTTCTGCATAGCATTGTTTGAAGATACAGGGTATATGGCAAGGGCAGCTTTTTTAATGGATAAGCTTATGCATTCAATAGGGCTTCACGGCAAATCATTTATACCTATGCTTATGGGCTTCGGGTGCAATGTTCCGGCAATTATGGCTGCAAGAACACTTGAAAACAACAGGGACAGGCTTTTAACTATTCTGATAACTCCTTTTATGTCATGTTCAGCAAGACTTCCTGTATATATTATACTTGCCGGCGCTTTTTTTCCGGAACATGCAGGGAGTGTAATCTTTCTACTTTACCTTACAGGTATTCTTACAGCAGTTTTATCGGGTAAACTTTTCAGAGCTACTATTTTAAAGGGAGAAGAAGCCCCTTTTGTTATGGAGCTTCCTCCTTACAGGGTGCCTATGGCAAAAAGTCTTATCATTCATATGTGGCACAGGAGCAAGATTTTTTTAAAAAAAATGGGGGGTATTATACTTGCAGGTTCAATTGTTGTTTGGGGATTGAGTTATTTTCCTGAAAATGTTAACTATTCCAAAGATTATTCAGCTATGATAGATCAGGTTTCGCAGGAGCTTACGTCTGTGGAGGGTATGCCTGATAAAAATCAGGGCAAAGCAGAAGAGCTTAAATCAAAACTTATATTTTTGAAAAATGAAAAAAAACTTGAACATGCAGAAAAATCCTATCTCGGAAGAATAGGCGAGTTTGTATCTCCGGTTTTTGAACCGATAGGTATTGACTGGCGGGGGAGTATAGCTATACTTACCGGTTTTGTTGCAAAGGAGATAGTTATCAGCACCATGGGAGTTTTGTACGGAGCTGATACAGGAGAAAACGGCGAGGCAGGTCTTGGACCCGCTTTGAAAAAATCAGGTATGACTCCGCTGAAAGCACTTTCTATGATGGTATTTGTTCTTATATATCTTCCGTGTTTAGCTGCGATTGCAGCTATAAAAGAAGAGTCCGGAAGTTTAAAATGGACTTTTTTCAGTATATTTTATACAACTTTTGTTGCCTGGTTTTTCTCTTTTGCGGTTTATCAGTCAGGAGTTTTTTTGCAAACAGCTTTTTAAAGAGGTTACCAATGAAAAATAAAAAAAAAATAATATTTTTGATATTTTTTCTTATTCCGTTTTCAGTTTTTGCGGGTGAAAGATACAGTGTTGAGTCAGAAACCCTGAATGTAAGATCAGGCCCTGGAACAGATTATGAAATTTTGTGGAAAGCAGAAAAATATTATCCTGTTGAGGTAATAGAAGAAAAATCGAAATGGGCTCATTTTAAAGATTTCGAAGGCTATGAAGGATGGGTTTACAAACCTTTGCTCAGTAAAAAGAAAACTGCTGTTGTTAAGGTTTACAAAAGTAATGTAAGAAAAGGGCCGGGGACGGATTATCCTGTTATTTTTACAGCAGAAAAAGGAACTCCTTTTCTTGTTACAGGAAATAAAAACGGCTGGTATGAACTTAAACATTCAGACGGAGATAAGGGCTGGATCAAGCAGACTCTTCTCTGGTAATAATTAACTCCGGAGGTAAAATGACAGATCATAAGAACGAACATGAACATGGTGATGAGGTTCCTGAAATAGATGCTTTTACTGTTTATCTGCAAAAGGTTATTGATTATGTAAAAGAAAATAAAAAATATGTTATTGCAGGGATTCTGTTATTTTTTGTTGCCCTTGCAGCTGTATCTTATATTCCTGTAAGTATGGAAAAAAAAGAGTCTAAAGCCTTTGTTCAACTTGAAAAAGGTCTCAGAAATCTGTCTGCCTCAGAAAATGTTACATCTTCAGATATTGAACAAGAGTTTGGTTCCTTAAAATCAGAATATTCAGGTACAAATGCAGCTGGTCTTGCTGATCTTTATGCTGCCAGAATGCTGTATAATAATGAAGATATTGAAAAGGCAGCACAGTACTACAAACGTGCGGTTCAGGCCCTGAAAGGTAAAGATCTTTTTGAAAATCTGACAGATTATGAGCTTGGATGTTTATATTTTGACACAGATCTTGAAAAGTCAGAGAGTTTTTTCCAAAAACTTATATCTGATGGTTCTTTTCTTAAGGAAGATGCTTTGTTTTATCTTGGCATAACCGGCAATAAAGAAAGTCTTGAAAAGTTGAATGAAGAATATCCTCAGGGATTTTATACTCAGTTGGCAACTGAAAGATTGGCAGGGCTTAAGTAAAGCTGGGCACCATAGTTAGTTGGTGAATGAAAAACCCCTTTTGCCCAGTAAAATAAGCAGTTTTCAGATTAAGCCTCAGAATGTTCTGAGGCTTAATCTGTTTTAAAGCTTGAATAAGTCAATGTTGTAACGTTTAAAATAAAAAAACTAACCGGGGTCAGGCGGTTAGTTTCTAATGAAGGAAAAAAAGATGAAAAAACTATTATTCTTTTCTTACAGATATATATACAAACTTTGTGCCAATATAAAATTTAAAAAAAGATCCCTTTAATACGCCATTCTCCAACAAATTAATCTGAAAATTAGTTCTCAGATGTGTAAAATTTACCATTAATAGTTTAAAAAAATAAACTTTCAGGTTAAGTGTTTGAAAATATTGTTTCTTTTTGTGTAAAAAAAAGTGTACAGGTTTGGCTGAGGCTAGATAAACAGAGGTTTGTGCGGTTTAAAAATTTGAACTTTTTTTCTGAACTTCAATATTATATTTTTTGATTTTCTGATTAAGGCCGCTTTTCCCGATTCCTAATAGATCGGCAGCTTTTGTCTGGATATATCCGGTTTTTCTTAATGTTTCCTCTATAATCTCTTTTTCTATTTCGGCAAGTGTTTCCTGGAGAGTCCCTCTTAATTCAAGCTTTGAAGAGTTGTTTTTTTTGTTTTCTGCGTTTTTTAAAAAATCTTCAGGAAGATTTTTCTCGGTAATGATTTCCCCGGAAGATAGAATAACAGCCCTTTCTATTATATTTTCAAGTTCTCTTACGTTTCCCGGCCAGTAATAATTATATAAAACTTCCATACACGACTGTGAAAAATTTTCAGGAATCACGCCGTCATTTCTTTCGTTTTTATATTTTTCGAGAAAATGGGCACACAAAAGCTTTATATCTTCTTTTCTTTTTCTCAGCGGCGGCAGGGTAACATGAACTACATTAAGACGGAAAAAAAGGTCTTCACGAAATCTTGACTCATTAACTTCATTTTTTAACTTTTTGTTTGTAGCTGCAATAAGTCTGAAATTAACAGGTATAGATTTGTTTCCGCCTACTCTTTCTATCGTTTTTTCCTGAAGAACTCTTAAAAATTTTACCTGAAGGTTAAGGCTCAGTTCACCAATTTCATCAAGAAAAAGGGTGCCTCCGTGTGCAAGTTCAATTTTCCCTTTTTTTTGTGATATGGCTCCTGTAAATGAACCTTTTTCATGGCCGAAAAGCTCGCTTTCAAGAAGAGATTCAGCTAGTGCAGAGCAGTTTATGGCAATAAAACTTTTATCATTATGAATGCTGTTTGCGTGAATCGATTTTGCCACAAGCTCTTTTCCTGTACCGCTTTCACCTTCAATAAGAATATTTGCAGATGTCGGTGCAATTTTTGTAATAGTATCAAAAAGCTCAAGCATAGGTTTGCTTTTTCCGATAATATTATCGAATTTGAATCTGGTTTTTACAAAATTTTTAAGCTCTATATTTTCACGTATAATTTCAGAATGTGAAAGGGCATGCTTTATGTGTTCAATCAAAGCCTGGTTTCCAAACGGCTTGAGTATATAAGTGAAAGCACCTTTCTGCATAGCTTCCACAGCTTTTTCAACAGTACCATGGGCTGTCATTACAATTACAGGAATATCAGGGTAGTTTTCCTTAATGTTGTCAAGAAGTTTTATACCGTCCATTTCGGGCATTTTCATGTCTGTCAGGACAAGATCAATATTTTCAGAACCAAGAATTTCAAGAGCCGCTTTTCCGCTCCTGGCAGCAGCAGCAGAGAATCCTTCGTCTTCAAGAACTGTGCTGAGAATAAGGGGGAAATTTTTTTCGTCATCTACAATAAGTATTTTACTCATTATTATCTTCTCCGGTATTCAGAGGAATAGTTATTGATATCAAAGCTCCGGAATCTCTCGTGTTTGAAATAGTAAAGCTGCCGTTGTGATTTTTTACCGACTGCTCCACAATCCCTAGACCCAGTCCGGATCCGTCGTTTTTTGTAGTGAAAAAAGGGTCTTTGACTTTTGAAATTAAATCTTCAGAGATTCCGGGGCCGGTATCTGTTATATCTATTAGAATTTGTCCTTTGTATAAAGAAGTTTTTACATAAATTTTACCTCCGTTTGGCATTGCCTGCATGGAGTTTAGGAAGATGTTGAGAAAACACTGATAAAGCTGGTTTTCATCCAGAAGAGATTCGGGAATACTTCTGTCAAAATCTGTTACAAGAGAGCAGTTGTATTTAGTAAGTTCCTGATCCAGGTAGTCAATGTTTTTCCTGATAATTTCATTTATGGCGGACATTTTAAGGTCGGGCTCTTTAGGACGGGCGTATGAAAGAAAATCATTTATTATCTGATTCATTCTTGCAGATTCTTCTATTATTATCTCTGCAAAGGTATCCTGTTCATTGACGGATTTGAGTTTTTTGCTTAAATGCTCTGCTGAACTTCTGATAATACCCAGTGGATTTCTGATTTCATGTGAAATTATGGCAGTCATCTCCCCGATGGAAGAAAGGTGTCTTGCTCTGTTGAGCTCCTCCTCAAGCTGAAGCTGTTCCTGGTTTTTCTGGATAATTATGTTTTCACCATTTTTTACAATTTGCCTCAGTATCAGAAATAAAATCCCCATAACCATAGCTGTTGTAAGGATTACAAGAATCTGGAGCCTGAAAATTTTTCTGTAATCCGATGATACATCCTGAACAATCTCCATGACTCCGACTATAGGACCGCTTAGCTTTTCACCCGGTCTTTCCACACGAAGAGGTGCAAATGTAGTTATTCTTGCTGTTTGAGGATATCTGAAAAGCTTTTGCAGAAAAGAGCCTGTCTGATGAAGGGTTGAGGTTATTTCTCCGTTTAAAGCTTTTTTGTATCCTTCGCCCCCGAGATCTTTTTCTCCTATAATTTCAGGATTGAAACTGTAGGAAACAATATTGTTAAGGTCATAAATATTTACAAGATCGGTTTTGAAACTGTGGAGAGTTGCTTTTACAACCTGATCCATGCGTTTAAACTGGGCTTCTTTTCTCAGCTGAATTTTTCCCTGATCAAGGTAGACAGGAAGAATAAACTGCATAAAAATCTGGTGGTTAAGATTTTCGACCATAACATTTGCATAATCTTTACTCTTTTTTAATATTATATTTCTTACAAGATGGGTGTGAAAAGTTGAAAGGGAGATTGTCCCTATGAACATCAGAAGAAAGCTTGTAAAAGTAAAATATTTTACAAGAGTAAAAGGGATTACTTTTTTTTTGTTTTTTTTTATTTCGGAACTTTTGCTTTGCATATCTTTGAATTTTATATCTTTTTTATTGTAAATTTAATAAAAATCTTGACTTATAAAAAGAAAAAAGTAAACATAAACATTAATTAACACTGTTTCTGCTGAATTTAGGTCCTCTAAAACTATATAATTTTAATATTTTCTTCAGGAAATAACTTATGCTTTTTGGAAGAAGAAATCAACTTATAGGCCTTGATATAGGGACATCATCAGTTAAAGTTGCTGAAGTAATTGATTCCCCCAAAGGCTCGATTCTGAAAAAATTTGTAAAAGAAAAAGTTCCCTCCGATCTTTTTAAGGATGGAGAACCCCAGGATCCCGACTATTTATCTGCAATTATCAAAGATGTTTTTCAGAAAAACAAAATAGGAAATAAAAATGTAGCAATGTCCATAGGCGGTTATTCTGCCATTGTTAAGCTGATCAATATTCCTGCAAGCGAAGATGAGGAAGATATTCAGCGCAATGTTATGGAACAGGCTGAACATTATATACCCTTTGATATAAGTGAAGTGAATATAGACTATCAGATAATGGGAGAATCTGAACAGACCCAGAATCAGCTTTCCGTTCTTCTTGTAGCCGCAAAAAATGATATTATAAACAAATACGCCTTAATAGCCCAGAATGCAGGGCTTCATCCGGTTGTTATGGATATAGATGCATTTGCCGTTCAGAATATTTTTGAATATAATGAGCCGGATGTTGAAAATGCAGTTCTTATTAATGTCGGAGCAAGTAAAATTTCTTTAAATATAGTAGACCGGAGAAAATCTGTTTTCATGAGAGAGGTTGCAATGGGAGCTTCACAGATTACAGATGAAATAATGTCACTTGATTCTTCTTTAACATTTGAGGATGCAGAAGAGATGAAACTTACTTTTTCCGGAAATGAAAAAGTAAGTACTCAGGATCTGGAACAGATAATGAGCTCTGTTGCTTCTGAATGGTGTACAGAAATATCAAGGGCCCTTGATTTTTATTATTCAAATAATCAGGGTGGAAGAGTAGGGAAGGTTTATGTAAGCGGCGGCGGCTCGTGTGTTGAAAAATTTAAGGAAGAACTGGCTTCAGTTATAGACGCAGAAATAATACCCCTGAATTCTCTTCAGGTTATTCATACAGAAAAATCCGGTTACTCAGAGGAAGAGATGGAGGCCATTGCGCCGGAAGTCTGTGTTGCTCTGGGTCTGGGACTAAGAAGAATGGATGACAAATGATACGAATTAACCTTTTACCTTACAGAAGAGCAAGAAAAAAAGAGAATATCAGAAAACAGATCTCTGTTTATTTTCTAAGTATTATTCTTATACTGCTGATTTTATTTGTGTTCGATTTCAGTATTAAATCAAAGATTAATAATTTAAACAGTAAAATTAAAACTGCTCAGTCAGAGCTTGCAAGGTATCAGAAACAGGCGAAAGAGGTTGATGCACTTAAAGGTGAGCTGAGCAAACTTGATTCAAAGCTTAAAATTATTGACTCGCTTAGAGACGGAAGAAAATTCGGTATTAATATTTTAAAAGAACTTACAATCCTCACTGTTGCTGAAAGAATGTGGCTTACTTCAGCAAATATAAACCGGGATTCTGTAAACTTTAACGGTTTTGCTCTTGATGATAAAACTGTAGCAGATTTTATGAGAAATTTGGAAAGGTCCAGATACTTTGCTGGTATTGATCTTAAGAATGTAACAAAAGCTGAAATGAGAGATACTGAAGTAAGAAAGTTCATAATAAATTCAAAAGTCGAAGCAGAAAACATTTCCGGTGAATAAAGGACTTATTTATGGTAGAGAAAAAGGCAGATATTCAGGAAAAGCTGGACACTTTTTTTAATAAACTGAATAACCTTACAAAAATACAGAAAATAGGAATATTTGCAGGTACTATAGTAGTTATTATAGGATTATATACATGGTTTTTTTACCTGCCCAGGACAGAAGAGATAGATCGACTTGAAAAAAAAGAGCAGACTCTGGCAATGCAGGTAGCAACTGCGAAAAGAAAAGCTGCCAGACTTGACTCGGTAAGAAAAGAGCTTGAAGAAAGGCAGGAAGAATACACTCTTGTAATGAACGCTCTTCCCGATACAAGAGAAATCCCTGGTATTTTATCATCACTTTCCGAGTCTGCAAAGGAATCAGGGTTAGAGCTTCTGAAGCTTACTCCCGGAGCTGAAACAGCAAAAGACTTTTATGCTGAAATTCCGGTTGCAATGACAATAAAAGGCTCTTTTCACCAGATTGCTCTGTTTTTTGATAAGGTTTCAAGGTTTGACAGAATAGTTGATATCAGGTCTTCAAATCTGAATCTCAGCAATGAAAATGAAATAATGGCTTCATGCAACGCTGTCACATACAGATTTTTAAAAGAAAAAAAGAATAATAAAAAGAAGAAAAAATAATATGAGTTTAAAATTAAAATTTTTCCAAAAAGCAATTATTATTTTAATCGTTATTTTTCTAACATCAGGCTGTGAAAAAGATGGCAGTCAGGATATTGAACAGGCATCAGAAAAAGATAGTAAAATTTCTAAAAAAGTTTCTGTTCCTTTGAAAAAAGACAAAAAAGAAGCATCAAGTTCTGCTAAAGAGGTTGTTGAAGGTTCAGATGAGGCAAGTGTTCAAACCGGCTCTGAAAAAGAAATCTCTGATAAAAAAGAAGAGAAAACATCAGCAGATACATCAGGGAAAAATGAAAAACAGCTTGCTGTTGATGCTGCAGAAAAAAAAGATGACGAAAAAGTACAAAAAAGTAAAGAGTCTGAAGTAAGTGAAACTGTGAACAAAGAAAAAGCAGAAGAAGCTTCGGATTCATTTATAAAAGAGTTGTTGAATGCTTCTGTTGATACTGATGAAGACAGGATTAAAGAAGAAATAAAAAATCTGTACAGCGGGGAAGGGAGAGTGGACCCTTTCAGCCCTCTAATAAAGGAAACAGAACCAGAAGAGCAGGAGGAGAAAGATCCGGATAAACCTTCCAGGCCTAAAACTCCGCTGGAGAAACTTGATTTAAGTCAGCTGGAGCTTGTAGCAGTAATATCTTCTCCTGATGGAAAAAGCGCTGTTCTTGAAGAAGCCTCGGGGAAAGGCTATATTGTTGAAAAAGGTACTTATGTCGGGCTTAATTCAGGAAAGATTTCAGAGATTGAGCCTGACCGTATAATAATAACTGAAACCGTTAAAAATATATCAGGAAAATCTGTTACCAGAGAAAAAATTTTGAAAATTCAAAAGCCATTCGGAGAATAATTATGGATTTTAATAAGTCGGGAATAAGGTATTTTAATTTAATTTTAATAGTTCTTATGAGCATGATTATCGGTTTCGGATGTTCTTCCAGGACTGATACAAAAACAGATACTGATACTGAAGTTGCTGCAGAAAAAAGCGAAGAAATTTCCAAAAATATTGAATCCATAAGTAGTAAAGAAAAAGATGGAGATGTGTTTATTCATATAAAAGGAAACTCTGAGCTTATATACAGCGCGGTCAGAGAAAAAGATCCTGATGCTGTTGTTCTTTATTTCCCGGACACTTTGATAAATGAAGAGTTAAAAAACAAAGACTATTCATCAGGTTCACTTGAAAAAGCAGAGATTATTCAGGAAGAAAAAGATGGTAAAATCAGGCTGTTCTTGGATGGTGACCTTCCCTATGAAGTAAAAAAAGACGGTTATAATCTTTTAGTTAAAATAGATTCTTTGATAAATGAAAACCAGTCCGAGTCTGCTTCTTCTGATATGGGTGAAACTGAAAAAAAAGAAAATGTAAAACAGGCTTCAGTTTTAAAAGATATTGAAGTAGAAGACAAAGGTGATTTTTTAAAAATAAAAGTAACTGCTGATGGTGCAGTAAAAAAATATAATTCATTTACTTTGAATAATCCTCCAAGAATAGTTTATGATCTTGTAAATATTTCATCCCCTTTTGATAAAGTCCAGAAGCTTGATTTAAATAATGAATGGGCTAAGAGTCTTCGCCATTATGATAATAACAGCAGGCTGAGAATTGTTGTTGATTCAAGACTTAAATGGCTTAACAATTACGGTTCAAAAGAAGCAGACGACGGACTTGAAATTTTTATAGGCAAAAGAGATGAGGAAAATATTCTGAAGGCCAGATCAACTCTACCTGAAGAAAAAAAATCTGCTTCAGAGAAACTTAAGCCTGCAGTAATAAAAAAGCTTGATTTTTCAGCACTTGAAGATGGTCGTTCCAAAGTTATAATAACTACTTCTGAAAAAATTGAATATAAAGCTGAAAAACCTCAACCCAACCAGCTTGCAATACGGCTTAAAAATACAAAAATTCCTGATTATCACCAGCGTCCGATAATCACAACAAGATTTGACAGTGCAGTTAACAGAGTATTTCCTGTTTATGATGAAAATGTTAATAAAAAGGAAGCTCTTGTCCTTATAGATTTAAGAGAAAATGTAGCCTTTAAAATAAATGATGAAACAGATAAACAGATTACAGTCGTGTTTGAACCTTCTGTGAAAGAAGGACCTGAAAAGTCAGATCTTGAAGATCCGGAGTGGAAAAGCATACTAACAGATAGTCCTGCTTCTGAAGTAAAAGTTGTTGAAGAAAAAACAACATCTGGTCCTGAAAAAGATGCTTCAGTCAAGGAAGATAAATCAACAGATAAGAGTTTTTCAGCTTCTGTTGCTGAACTCAGAGATTCTGAAGGCGTAGATTCAACATTATCTGGTCAGGAGCCTGAAATTGAATATGGTGAGAAAAAATATACAGGTCAACCTATAACACTTGATTTTTATGAAACTGATATAAAAAATGTATTCAGAATAATTCAGCATGTAAGCGGACTTAACTTTGCAATAGACAAAGATGTCAGCGGTAAAGTAACGATGACACTGAAGCAGCCAGTTCCATGGGATCAGGTTTTAGATCTTGTCTTGAAGATGAACTCCCTTGGTATGCAGAAAAACGGTAATATCGTAAGGATTTCACAGCTTTCTACTCTTCAGGCTGAAGAACAAAGAAAAAAACAGATGCTTCAGGCACAGCAGGAGAGCAAGCAGCAGGAAAAAAGTCTTTCTCCGCTTTATACTGAATATCTGCTGATTAATTATTCAAATGCCCAGTCAGAAATACTTCCACATCTTCAAAAGGTATTGTCTGAAAGGGGAAGTCTTTCTGTAGATCAGAGAAACAATCAGGTTATTCTTACTGATACCAGGGAAAAAATTAAAAAAGCTAAAGAGATTATAAGCAAAATTGACAAAATTACTCCCCAGGTTGTTATAGAGGCAAGGATTGTTGAAGCAAACTCTAATTTTGCAAAAGATATCGGAACTGAATGGAATGTAGCAACAACCAGAAATGCACAGGCAGCCCAGGCATCGAATGTAGCTCAGCCTATTGGTGACTGGGACTATGGTTATGATGTTACTATGAATACACCTCAGGAAACCGCTTCTATAGGAGTTAATTTTGCCAAGCTTTCAGGTCTTGGAGTAGTTCTTAATGCCAAACTGAATGCCATGGAAACACAGCAGGAAGGACGTATAATATCCGCTCCCAAGGTTGTAACTCTTGATAATAAAACAGCAACAATCAAGCAGGGGTATGAATATCCATACACTACTCTTGAAGATGGGGAGACAACTACAGAGTTTAAAGATGTTGATTTGAAGCTTGAAGTTACTCCTCATGTTACAGCTGACAATAAAATATCTTTAAAAGTAAATATTGATAAAAACGATATTTATGTAGATACTGCTGACGGACCTGCTCTTTCAACTAAAAATGTATCTACTGAACTTCTTGTTAATGACGGAGATACAATTGTGATAGGTGGTATTATTCAACAGTCTGAAAATACAAGAGTTAACAGCTTTCCGTGGCTTTCAAAAATACCTGTTTTAGGCTGGTTTTTTAAATCTAAATCAGATTCAAAATCAAAGCAGGAGCTTCTGATATTCCTTACACCAAGGATAGTTGAGCTTGAAAAGGGTAAATTTTAGAAATTCATAAAAATGTAATGAACAACAAGCCCGGTGTTTCATAAAAAGCACCGGGCTTTTTTTGTTTATAATGGTTATACTTTATGCATATAAAATATATATGTAAAAAATTTGCCGGAATTATTTTAGTTTTGAATAAGTATTAATGAAAATATAGCTAGTGATATTAAAACTGAATCCCCCATTTATTTATAATAGTAAGTATAAATATAGATATTTAATATAACTTTTAAGTCTGATAAGCGGCTGTTTACTTTATAGATAAAGAGATATCTTCAGGATAAGAGTGTAACAGATATCCTGAAATGTAGATGGTGACGAGATATACTAATAATCTGCAGTTATTGATTTGTTCTAATGGATAAAAACCCTTAGAATTCGTGTTAAAGCTTTCTGATTGCTTCTTCAGCTTTTTCTATAATCCTGTCATTCCCTAAACTTATAGCTTTTTGGTAAGAAAGTTTGGCTTCTTCATTTTCACCCATGAATTCCAGGGTTTTGCCTTTCTGAAAGTATAACTCACCGCTCATTGGTGAAATATTTATTGCTTTATTTATCATTTTAAGCGATTTTTTAAAATCGCCTTTAATCCTGTAAAGTATACTTAAACCTCTCATCGGCTGAGTGTATTCAGGTGCCAGATCAAGACTGTTTTTATAATGTTTTTCAGCAATAGAGTATTTTTTTTTCATAAAATATGCAAAAGCAATATTTGCTTCTGCAAAGTGAGGGGTTGTATATAAAATATTTTCAGTAAGAGGCTTCAAAGTTTCTATTGCTTTATCCCAGTTTTGCTGAGCAATATAAGCACTTCCCAGGTTGTTTCTGGCAGGAGCATAGTCAGGTTTTAATTCTATGGCTTTTTTTAGATGAAAAACAGCCTTTTCAACCCTTCCTTTGGAAAGATAGGCAAGACCGAGATCATTATGAGTATAGGGATCATCAGGATAAAGTGCCTTTGCTTTTAAAAGTTCTCTTAAGGCAAGTGATGCATTACCTGATGAAAGATAAGCTTCACCAAGGTTTCTTAATGATTCTGCCTGTATCCGATTCTCAGCTATTTTTGCACCTGTAGTACATGATGTTAATATGATTATCATCAAAAAAAGCAGATATTTTATATTCATTATCTTAATTTGTCCTGTTTATAATTTTTTTAAATAATAATAGTTCTGATATTTAACCAGTTTAAATAATATAATACATAGTCAGGGAATTTAAAAGAGGGGATTGATGTAAAAAAAAGATAAGGATTCTCATTATTATAAGGATTTATAACAAAAAGTCCTGGAATTTTTATATTAATATTAAATTCATTATTTTCAGCAGCATCAGGAAATAAGGGGTTAGAAATAACAGTAAATCCGAGTTTGGAACATATTTTTGCAACTATTTTTTCTGGAGAATCTTTTGAGTTTATTGTTGAAACTTTCATGTTAATTTTTTTCAGCGCGTTTATTGTATCTCCGTAAAATTCTTCAAAATCGATTATCAGAAATTTATCCTGCGGATTTTTGGCAATATTTGTATATGCTTTTATCTGAACATTATTGTATGGGAAAGTAATTTCAGTGTTTTCATTGTATTTGCAGCCAAGAATCCCAAGAAGTTTTTTTACAAATAATTTTGAATCAGTATTTTTAATTGAAGTAAAATCTTTATCAGAATTGTTTCTGCTTGTGGATGGAAGTATAATGTTATTGTTTTTAGTAAAATAATTAAGGAAATTATAGGGTGCATTATAATAATCATCAATTGTAAATATTTCTAAAGCTTCACTTGAATCTGAAGTAGAAGCTATTTTATTCTCATAAATGACTTCTGATTTCATGCCGTACAATCCATTTATGGTTTTAGTTTTAAGTTCTTTTTTTTTATTTTCAATCTTATTACTGAGGTTGAAAAAAACGGCTTTGTCATAAAACTCTTTAATAAAATCACGTTGCTTTTTGTTAAGATCATTTTTTTCAAAAAAGAAAATTCTTGGAAATTTTTCAGATCTTATAAAAGGGGTTTTTTTTAGATTAAGAATAAGCATAGTATCATTGTATGGTATATAAAGCTTTCCTGTTGTTTCGGCTTTACCATTCAGGCTATTGGAAATCAGATCAAGTATATTTTTTTTCTTTTTTGTTTTTTTATCTTTTTTTTCCAAAGGTATACTTATTTTTTTGTTTTCTTTAAGTGTAGATGAGGCAAGTTCTTTTTCCACTTCAGGAGTAAATAAAGAAGGATACCATTCTCTGTTTACTACCTCAGGTTTCGGAAGATTTATTGACTCTCCCTTTGATAATTTATCAATATCAATAATCTGGGGATTTAAGTATTTAAAAAGTTTAAGAGCCTTTTGATATTTTTCTGTTCCCCATCCCGAATGCATTTTTTTAGATAAAAGTTCTGATACAGTGTCACCTGACTTAACACTGTAATTTTGTGAATCTTCATCAAGAAGATCGCTCACAGATTTTTTTGTAATAAAAGGAACAAGAATTCTTCCTGAATCTTTGATATCAAATTCATCAGGATTTATTTTTTTTAAAGGGATAAAAACTGTTTCTCCGGGATCTATTCTGTCCGGATTTTTAAGGTGTGAATTAATTTTTTTCAGGGCAGATATTTTATCAGCTGAATAGCTGCCGCGATTTCTGAGAATTTTATATATATACTCATTTTCCTGAACTGTGTGGCTTGCACAAAGATACTTATCTTTGTTCACAGGAAATACAAAATATTCCTTGTACAAAATAGCACTGTAGCCCTGAGAACATAAAAAAAGTAAAAGTGCACTGCAGGAAACTAAAATTTTATTCATTTTAAAGGTTTAGTTTTTCAGCAATTTTCCTGCCGGTTTTAGATATAAAATCGTTCATATCTTCATCACTTAAAAGTTTACCTGATGCAGGAAAATTTTTAATACCTTCAGCTTCTATAAGTGAAGGAAGATTAATAAGAGATTCTTTTGGAGTGATTTCATACTCATCCGGAAGAGATCTGTTGAAGTACATATCCTGAAATCCTGAAAATTTAAGAGCATGAGCAGTTGAATCGATCACAGCTGTTGTGTTGCTGCTGATTTTTTTTTCAGCAACAGCTTTTCTTAAGCCAGCAAGGGTTTCTCCGCCGTGTGTACAGGCAATATGTCCGTTTCTGTTGGCAATCAGTTCGTTATCAATAATTTCCTGTTCTGAAACAGAAATAAAATCTACATTTGTTTTTCCAGAAAGCTTATTATATTCTTCAACAAGATGAACAACCCTTGGCATAGAAACAGGATTTCCTATCATTGCAGCCTGAGCTACGCTTGCCTGAACCATCATGGGTGAAAACTTTCTTTTTTTCGGATCCTTTTCAAGATAATATTTATATACAGGATTTGCATGGTCAGACTGAACTCCGAATATTTGTGGAAGTTCTTCAATTATTCCGAGTTCAAAGAATTTAATAAAGCCGTTTAAAACTGCAGTAATATTTCCTGCATTACCTATGGGAAGAAATACTGCTTTATTTTTCATGTCAAAATCGAAATCCTGAGCAATCTCAAAGGAAAAAGACTCCTGTCCGAGAATTCTCCAGGCATTTTTGGAGTTTAGCAAAGCTACTTTGTAATTTTCAGATAGATATTCAACAACTTTCATGCAGTCGTCAAATACACCCGGTATTTCAAAAACCTGTGCTCCGTTACCAAGTGGCTGTGACAGCTGCTGAGGAGTAACTTTTCCCTGCGGAAGCAGCACTGCAGATTTGATTTTTGGATAAAGATATGCAGCATAAAGTGCAGCAGCAGCACTTGTGTCTCCTGTGGAAGCACATACAGCAAGAATATTTTCAGCACGGCCTGAATTAATCAGAAAATTTATATATGAAAGGGCAGAAGCCATTCCCCTGTCTTTGAAAGAGGCACTCGGGTTTTGTCCGTCATTTTTATAAAAGAACTTTAAGCCGGCATATTCCTGAAGATTGGCATTAGCCACTATCATAGGTGTGTGACCTTCACCCAGATATAAAATTGAATCAGCAGGTATTACAGAGCCTATAAATTCATGATATCTGTATATCCCTGAAAGATGGGGGTCTTTTACAAGTCTTCTGAAATCAAGAATTTTTCTCCATTTTTCACCGGATATCTTTTTAAGATTTTCAAAATTTCTGTCTTTAAGAAGAAGTACGCTTCTGCAGTCAGGGCAGATATACAAAAGCTCTTCAATGGGATGTTCGTTTCCGCATCCAAGGCATTTGTAGTACATGTCGCCGTCCGGACGCGGGTATATATAATCTTTTATGTCTGATGGAAAATAATCATTTTGCAATTTTAATTGTCTCCATATTGTTCATGTAGGGACGAAGTTTCTCAGGTATTGCAACATTGCCGTCTTTGTCCTGATAATTTTCAAGTATTGCCGCAACTGTTCTTCCAACAGCAAGACCTGACCCGTTTAGTGTGTGGGGAAAAAAAGTCCCTTTTGCATTTTTTCTTTTAAACCTTATATTTGCTCTTCTTGCCTGAAAATCTTCAAAATTGCTGCATGATGATATTTCTCTGTACTTTTTCTGTGCAGGCATCCAGACTTCTATATCAAAAGTTTTTGCAGCGGAAAAACCGAGGTCCCCAGAGCATAAAGTAACTATCTGGTATGGAAGCTCAAGAAGTTTAAGAACCTTTTCCGCATCATTGAGAAGCTTTTCAAGTTCATCATATGAATTTTCAGGCAGGCTGAATTTAACAAGTTCTACTTTGTTGAACTGATGCTGTCTTATCAGTCCTCTTGTATCTTTCCCGTATGATCCTGCTTCTTTTCTGAAGCATGGAGTAAATGCTGTATAATAAACAGGGAAAATATCTTCTGAAAGTATTTCATTTTTAAAAATATTTGTAAGAGGTACCTCTGCTGTAGGAATCAGAAAATAATCAAGCCCGTCAATTTTAAAAAGATCATCCTCAAATTTAGGAAGCTGTCCTGTTCCTGTAAGTGAGTTTCTGTTAACTATAAAAGGAGGCAGGGTTTCTGTGTATCCGTGTTTTTCTGTATGAAGATCAAGCATGAAATTTGTAAGTGCTCTTTCAAGTCTTGCTCCTGCTCCGGTATAGAGAGGAAATCTTGATCCTGTAATCTCGGAAGCTTTTTCAAAATTAAATATTTTAAGCTTTTCCCCAATCTCCCAGTGCGGAAGAGGTTCAAAATCAAATTCAGTAACAGAGCCCTCTTTGCGTAAAAATACATTTTCACTGTCGTCTTTTCCCTGCGGAACAGAAGGATGAGGTATGTTTGGAATACTTATAACAGCTTCTGCAATTTTTTCTTCAGCCTCTTTAAGATCTTTTTCCATCAGTTTGATTTTATCAGATGTTTTTTTCATTTCATCAATCATATCTGATGCATCTTCTTTATTCTTTTTTTTCGAAGCTATAAGTTCAGAAGCTGTGTTCCTTTTATTTCTTAATTCTTCTATTTCTAAGATTAGTTTTTTTCTTACAGAATCATTTTCTTCAAAATCATCTAAAACTGAAGTATCTTCTCCTCTTTTTTCAAGAGATTCTTTTACAAGTGATAAATTTTTTCTTATAAACTTGATTTCAAGCATTGGTATACCTATATTATATAGTATTTGAATAAAAGATTTTATTAATATATAGCTATCATGAGCTAAAAGAACCGTCAATCCTTATTCATAGGGGAAAATAACTAATTGGAGGGACTATATGCCTGCTGAAGACAACAAAGAGAAAAGACGACGTATGGCTGAACAGGTTAAAGATACTGTTTTTTCTTTGTCTGATCAAGAGCTGAATAAAAAAAAGGAAAATCTTATAAAAAGACTTTTTGGTTTTGCTAATTTTATGGAATCAAAAATTGCCATGCTTTATTATCCGGCTGATGAGCTGGAATTTGGAATCGAAAAAATATTTTTAGATTCTGTTAAGAATGGCAAAGTCATAACTTTTCCTTATTTTGGAGAAAAAAAAGATGATATAAAGTTTTATAAGGTAGATAACTTAAAACAGCATCTTATTAAGTCGGATTCAGGGCTGATGCTTCCTGATACTTCCAAATGCAGACAAATACCAGACGAGTATATAGACATAGCTGTTGTACCCGGTATGGCCTTTGATGAAAAAGGGGGAAGAATAGCTTCAGATAACGGAGCTTTTGACAGGCTTATATCCAAACTTCCTGTAACTACAAGAAAGATTGCTCTTGGGTTTGAAGAACAGATAGTATCCCAGATTCCGATGGAATCAAAAAAGAAATATGTGGATATTATTATAACTGATGAAAGAGTTATTTATAAAATCTGATTTCAGTTATTTATATTTTACTACAGTACCGGATCTGATAGAGTAGTTCCGGTACGGTTTTTTTTAGAATATATTAGAATTTTATTTCAGGCTAGATTTAGGGAGAACTCTTTGTCGAAAACTGTCAAGAATGATATCTTCACCGATTAGTATAAGTGTATCACCTGCCTGTATTACTGAGTCAAAAGGCGGATTAAAGACTGTTTCACCTGTATGTTTTCTTATTGATATTACCATGAGATTATAATCTTGCCTTATATTGGAATCTTTTAAGGACAAATCTTGGAGGTAGCAGCCTTCTTCAACCGGAATTTCTTCTATTTCAATATTCTTATTGTCGACAGTAAGTGCTGAATCGAGAAAATCTGTAACATAGGGTCTTTCTATGCGCATTGCCATTCTTGCAGCTCCTATTTCATATGGAGATTCAACAAGATCAGCTCCAGCAGCATACAGTTTCTTTTTTGCAGATTCATAGCTGCATCTTCCAATTATAAAAATATCAGGATTTAATTGTCGCGCAGTTAAAATAAGGAATACATTCTGGGTGTCTGTTCCAAGGGCTGCAATAAGGCTTTTGGCTTCTTTCAGTTTTGCTTTTTCAAGAATTTCTTCATCAGTTGCATCGCCCTGGATATTAAGGATTTTTTGGGAGTCCATTGCATGTATAAAATCTTCATTTTGTTCTATAACAACAAAAGGGAGATTTTTTGCCAGAAAAAAGTTGCAGATTATACTTCCCATGCGTCCGTAACCGCAGACCAGGGTATGGTTTTTAAGTTTTTTTATAGATTTTTCCAATTTTTTTCTCCCGAGAATTGAGCGAATTTTACCTTCAATAATGAACTGAACCACTGCTCCGGCAGTATATACTGCAAAACTTCCTCCAACTACTATGAGAAAAATAGTAAACATCTGACCCGGAGGACTTAAGTCTCTTACTTCTCTGAAACCTACAGTGGCAAGAGTTATGACAGTCATGTACAAAGATTCAAAAAAAGTCCACCCTTCTATATATTTATATCCCATAGCACCTGCAAAAGTCAGGAATATCATAAGAAATACAGAAATTATTATATGTATTATTCTTTTCAAGGTATAAGTATTCAGATTTAGGTTGAAAAAATAAAAAAACAAATTAAACTGTGGGCTTTGTTAGCATCAATAATTTTTAAATTCAAGCTGTAAACTCCGGGAGCATAGGATGTCGTTAAAGTATAAGAAATGGCGGGAGCTGATGGTTGACAATCAGCTTATACCAAGAGGAATTACAAATGACAGAGTGTTAAAAGCAATGCGGGAAGTGCCCAGGCATATGTTTGTAAGTACTGCTTTTAAGGATCAGGCATACTCTGACCATCCCCTTCCCATAGGAGATCAGCAGACTATATCACAGCCTTTTATGGTGGCTGAAATGACTCAGGCCATAGACCCTGATCCTGATGACAGGGTACTTGAAATAGGAACAGGATCAGGATATCAGGCTGCTATTTTATCAAGACTGGTATTCAAAGTATATACTGTTGAGCGTATTTACAGGCTTTATAAGGATTCAAAGCATATATTTGACGAACTTGATTATTTAAACATAGTATCAAAATACACAGACGGAACAACTGGTTGGAAGGATGAGGCTCCTTTTGACAAAATAATTGTAACAGCAGGATCTCCTGAACCTCCTTTCAGACTTTTTGATCAGCTTAAAACAGGCGGAATTCTGGTATCACCTGTTGGCAGCGAAAAATCACAGGATTTAATGAAGTACACAAAAACTGAATCAGGCATTGATGCTGAAAATCTTGGAGCATGCAGATTTGTTAAGCTTATAGGACAGCATGGATGGAAAGGTTAATATAATGAAAAAATTATATAACTGGGTTTTAAGCTGGTCTGATTCAAAATGGGGAGTTTATGCCCTGTTTTTTTTAGCTTTTGCAGAATCTTCATTTTTTCCTATTCCTCCTGATGTTCTTCTTCTTGCTCTTTGTGCGGGAAAACCTTTAAGATCATTTTATTACGCTTTTATATGCAGCATCGGGTCGGTACTTGGAGGAATATTCGGGTATTTTATAGGGCTGAAGTTTATGGATGCTATAGGAGCTAAAATTGTCGCAATGTACGGGTTCCAGGAAAAAATGGATCTTATCGGCACAATGTATAGAAACTACGATGCCTGGGCTGTTTCCATAGCAGGCTTTACTCCCATACCTTATAAAGTTTTTACAATAACCGCAGGGATTTTTGAAATCAGTCTTCCTGTTTTTATATTTGCATCTTTTTTTTCAAGGTCGCTCAGATTTTTTATTCAGGCGGTTCTTCTTTATTTTTACGGTGAAGCAATTAAAAAATTTATAGATAAATATTTTAACATTTTGGTGGTTATTTTTACCATTCTTCTTGTCGGCGGGTTTGTGCTGATTAAATATATTCTTTAAAAGATTTAATTAGTGGCTGAACAAAAAATTTTAGTTTTTGGTCAGTCACTAAAACTTCTTTCCAGATTCAAGAAAATTTTTAAAAGAGTTCATAAGCGGAGAAGGTGTTCTGTCCTTATGGTATGTAAGATAAAACTGCCTTGAGAGATCGACCCCTTTTATCCTAAGAGCTTTTAAATTCTTTGTCTTAAGATCTTCAGATACTGCTATGGAAGACAGAACCGAAATTCCAAGTCCGCTTTTAATTCCCTGGATTACAGAAGAAGTGCTTCCAAGTTCGGCTGTAATATTAAAATCCTCTAAAGAAATATTGCTTTTTTCAAGTTTTTTATTAAGAGATCTCCTAGTTCCTGAGCCTTCTTCTCTTATTATAAAAGGTTCTGTTAAAAGTTCTTCAGGCTTTATTTCATTTCTGCTGAACCACTTGTGATCTTTTGGAACAATTATATACATATTATCCTGTATAAGAGGAGTCTGTATAATTCTTCTGTCGTTTATCTCTGCACCAACCAGGCCGATTTCAAGATCTCCGCTTATTATTTCTTCAATTATCTTTAAAGTATCATTTATAATAAGTGTTATTTTAACTTCAGGGTTTAAGGATACAAATTGTCCAATAAACTGTGGAAGTATGTAACTTCCCGGTATAGTGCTTCCGCCAATTTTAATTTTTCCTTTTATAAGTCCCTGGTATTCAGCCATTGCTGTTTCTGCTGAATCTCTTAGAGCAAGAATTTTTCTTGCATGATTATATAAAAGTTTTCCTGCACCCGTTGGGACTGCTTCTTTACCGAGCCTGTCTATCAGGCGGCAGTTGAAGTGGGTTTCAAGGTCTCTAATATGACTGCTTATTGTAGGCTGGGAAAGGTGTATTTCTTTGCCTGCTTTTGAAAAGCTTTTTTGTTCAACAACGCTGCAGAATATTTTAAGCTGCCATAAATCCATATTTTATCCGAATTTTTATTTTTGGAATTTTTTTATTATTTCTTTTTGTACAAGCGGAGTAACCATACCTGATATGTCTGCACCAAAAGCTGCTGCTTCTTTTATCACAGATGAACTTGTAAAAATCCATCTCAGACCGGTCATAAAAAAGATTGTTTCTATATTTCTGTCGAGTCTTCTGTTCATCATTGCCATCTGGAATTCATTTTCAAAATCTGATACAGCTCTCATGCCCCTTATTACAGCATTTATATTTTTTTTGGCAGCATATTCTACAAGAAGGCCTTCATGACAGTCTGCCTCTACACCTGAAACATCTTTCAGTGATTCTTTTATGAGATAGATTCTTTCATCTATGGTAAAAAGAGACTTTTTGGATGGATTGTACATAATGGTTACAATTACATTGTCAAATATTTTAAGTGCTCTTTCAATGATGTCTATATGGCCGTTTGTTATGGGGTCAAACGATCCCGGATAAATTGCTGTTTTTTTCATAATCAGTTATTTTTTTAAAAATTGCAGTTAGTATTGTTAGTTTAAGTTTTCATAGCATACAGTTAAAAAAACTTACAAGGCTTTTACCGTATTTTCTTGTCTGAAGAAGTTCGAAAAACGAGCTGTCAGGCATTTCTTTTTTTGAGTGTTCAGCAATTATAAGGGTTTTGTCCGAAGCAAGGTCAGTTTTTCTGATCTCCTCAAGGGTTTTATCAAGAAGATTGTTTGAGTATGGAGGATCCAGAAAAATAAGATCGAAGCTTTCTCTACAAAATATAGTTTTAATCTGATCAGGAAGATTTTTTTTAAGAATTTCTGTTTTGTCTTCTATTTTTAAAGTTTTTAAGTTTTTTTCAATACATTTTAAGGGCAAAACCTCATTTTCTGCAAAAACACAGGAAGCTGCGCCCCTGCTTATTGCTTCTATACCAAAAGCCCCGCTTCCTGAATAAAGATCAAGTACCCGGATATCAAAAACTGAATTGCCTATGATATTAAAAATACTTTCACGTACAACACCGGATGTAGGTCTTGTGTCGTTGCCTTTTGGTGTTTTGATTTCTCTTCTTAATAAGTCTCCGCCTGATATTCTCAATTTTTTTCCTTTAATACCTTTTCAATTAAAATTTTTTCAATTCCGGTTGCCTCTGCGGTTTTATCCGGATCATTATTATATTCTGAAAGTTTTTTTATTATAAAAAGTTTTTTAAACTGCTGTAAAGCAAGATTATAGTCATCATTGTTCAGAATTGTATCAGGATCAAGATTTTCGTGTGAGTCGAGAAGATATGAAAATTCAAGGGGCAGATCTTCTGGAGAAATCTCTTCTTTGTCAACCATCAGTGTTATGCTGTTTATTAGGTTTTTAAGTTCTCTTACATTTCCGGGCCAGTTATGATCCTGAAGTGCCTGGGTTGTTTTTTCAGCCAGAACTTTTTTTTCGACATTATATGCCTGGGATGCTTCATCAAGAAAATGTCTGGCAAGCAGAGGAATATCTTCCTTCCTTTCTCTGAGCGGAGGAATATTTATATTTATAACATTAAGCCTGTAAAAAAGTTCTTTGCTGAAAATTTTTTTGAATCCAGGACTTTCAGGGTTAATGCCGGTGCTTGCAATTATTCTTGCATCTATTTTTATTTCTCTTGAATCTCCAAGTCTTGAAATATGTTTTGTTTCAATGAACTCCAGCAGTTTTTTCTGTATAGCAGGATCAAGTGCATTTATTTCATCAAGGTAGAGAGTGCTTTTATCTGCAAATTCCAGCTTACCTTTGATTTTTGGAGAATCCTGACCGAGAAATCCTTTTGCACATCCAAAAAGGGTTCTTTCTGCAGATTCTGTTTCAAGACACGCACAGTTTATTGTAACCATCTGCTGTTCAGATCTGTTGCTTAAAAAATGAATGTTTCTTGCTGCAAGTTTTTTACCGGTTCCGTTTTCACCGTATATAAGAATATTATCACTTGAAAGGCCTGCCTGAAAAAGCCGCCCTCTTAGTTCGTTTATTTTATCAGATTTTCCTGTAAAAGAGTTTTTATCAAGATTTTTTTTCTTTAAATATCTGTTTTCCTCTTCAAGCCTCTGGTATTCCAGAGAGTTTTTTATTGCAACAAGGGTTTTGTCTATTGAAAGAGGCTTTTCAATAAAATCATATGCCCCGAGTTTGGTTGCATAAACTGCATTATCTATATTTCCGTAGCTTGAAATTATAATTACCGGGATAGACGGACTGATTTTTTTGATCTCCTGAAGAGTTTCAATTCCATTGATTCCAGGTAGATAAATATCAAGCAGAACAAGGTCCGGCTCTTCTTTTTCAATAAATTTAAGTGCTTCGTATCCGTTTTCTGCAGAGGTGATAGTAAAACCTTCATCTTTGAGCATGTCTCCCAGAAGATCAAGAATTGCTTTTTCATCATCTACAACAAGAATATGCGGTGTCATTTAGTATCCTTCTGAATAGTTTGTTGCTTAACAAAAACTCTCTTTTTTGTCCATTTTTGCGTTAGATGAAAATTTTAATCCACAAAAGATTTTGGTATTTGTACGGTTAAAATTTCCATCTGCCCTAACTTAACAAAAAA
>Ga0136557_1000165_pt1 | contig 54279 bp, 51 predicted proteins | sample AntRauTorckE6832_FD_104796 | JGI IMG/M metagenome (GOLD analysis project Ga0136557, IMG submission 104796) | Saline lake microbial communities from Rauer Islands, Antarctica - Metagenome Torckler E6 #832 | ecosystem: Environmental > Aquatic > Non-marine Saline and Alkaline > Saline | place...
AAAAAGAGTGATCACCCAACATCCGGACACAACACCTGAATACTGCCGTTTGCATGTGCCATCGAGGTCATTTTCGAGAATTATTCCTGAAAACGTCGACCATGATGCATTGACAAGGGGTGCAGCCTGTTTACCTTTTTCACTATGTCTGCCGGTAACTCCTGAGTATTTTTTTGCACGTTCAGGCGTTACCGGGGAGTTGACGTTGGCATAATCCCTCGTTGGCGTAATCCCTTTGAGGGAAGACTGCATATCCAGCCCAACTGGATACCACTCTCTACATAAAGGAGATTAACACAATGGCTCACACCTGTAAAAGCTGTGGTGCAGTGGCCGATGATCCAGGTCATCTCTGTGATCCGACCACGGAAGTTCTCTCCTGCGAATTCTGCGGGGGGGAGGATGTGGGGGTTAATCATGTCTGCAAGGAAAAGCTCGCGGCCATGAAATACTCCTGCGGTTCCTGCGGCAAAATGGCACCGGACGAGACGAGACTGTGTCAGCCCCAGGAGATTAAATAGCTACCGGGGGAAGTTACATTACGTCGCTTCTCCCATAAGTAGTTACGCTAAGACTTCGAAAATATTCACTCCTTATTGGGCCCGTTTTTCCACTGACAGAAGATCGGGCCTTTTTATTGCCTTGTTCCATGGCATCCCAGGATACCTTAAGATACCTTAAGATACTTTAGCGATGCGGCCGCAGGCATGCGAGAGCAGGGCAAAAAGCACATCAAGTTGAAGCATATCGACAACGGAAGCATCGATGAGCAGTTTGGCCTCGGCCTCAAAATCGTCATCGCTGCCCCAATACAACAGAGCAAGCCGTATTGACCCTATAATATCAAAGCCAAAGGAACAATCAGCCATATCAAGCGGCGTGCCGCCGAGCTGCCGGCACCTTTTGCCCAACATTTCCATATCATCGCCAAAGGCAGTAACAATGAGGTCCGTGGGGATTCTATGCGGGCCACGGAAAAATGTCGGCCCTCCACTCAGGTCTTTCTCCGATATCCACTGGCCGGCAGGTGTTGCCTTCTTTTCTGCAAGAAGATAATTGACCAGAAATATAGAGAAGTAGATCGGGGGCTCGGCGGTACCTGCCTCAGGCCGAATCATAGCCTGATGCGGGCAGACAACATATGAGCCACCCCATGCTCGTACCGTGTAGCACTGCGTCTCTTTATTATATTCACAGCAAGGAGCGAGCACGACGGCTGCCGCATTCCTCCCTGCCAATTCCGCATACAACCTGCCATCAACCAGATCTGTCATAACACGCTCCCGACTTTGTATGATATCGGCTACTGTTTTGAATAAAGGACTTTTAAGAAGAAAACAACCCTGACCCACGCAATCTTTCAGCTTCCTTCAGCTGTTCATCAACAACGACAAGATGCACCTGTCGTGGCCCGTGAGCACCATGCACCATATGGGCTTCGATTTCGGCTGTTTTTGATGGCCCCGAGATAAAGATACAGGAGTGCTCCGGCGGCTGTTGCCGAAGCATGGCATAGACTTCAGACAACTCTGCCAGTACATCTTTAAGATGGATAAGGGCTATATGGACTGATGGAACCAGCGAGGTGGACCGCGGCCGGCCGGGTTCTCCAAGTTCAACGATGGTTGCCGATTCGGCCACCGCCCATCGGGGAGCCGTCAGACCGATATAGGAAGCAATGGATTTTTCCCGCACCTGGCTGTCAACAGCGTAGGCGGTATGGACCTGAACCGCCTTACCGGAGAACCTCTTCCACAATTGCAGCTCGGCCAAGACTGTATCATCATGCTGAATCAGCTGCTTGGTATGGTCAAACTCAGGCTCGGCTTTTTCAACGATTTCGACGATCCTGGTGGCCGCATCGGCCAACGACTTAACCGGCTGAACATCCAGATTGATCTTCTCTGCATTTTCCTGAAGAATTTTCAACAATGCCTGCTTTTCGACAAGGGTTCGATACTGAATCCTCTCCAGCACTGCGGCATCATCGGCGCTTGCAAAAAGCGACGCGCACTCCTGGGTGGTGCGTGCATCTTGTGCCGAATATCCCAATGCTTTCCGGATATCGGCGAGAAACAAATCCTTCTCATCCATCTTTCACCCCGTGTTGTGTCCTGCCTTTGCCATGCCGTTTTTTCCACCGTCTGCTGAAGGGTTCCCCGGCAAGAGGGGGCATATCACGGTCAGCACACCAGCGTTTGGCCGGGCCCGGCAGAATACTAAGGAGGCTTTTCCGGCCGAAGAGAGGTCTCTGCATCCAGTAGCCGCAGCGCAACGTTAGCCGATACAGTGGTCCCGCTGCTATACTAATGCGCCACAGCTTGAACACCAGAGCTTCCCCCCGGTCATGTTTTCTCGTCTGCGATTTCCGATCACCATAGGCCAGCTTATATCGCAGTTCCAGAACATACGCGGTAAATCGATTTTCACCGGACAGATATCCAGGCAGGCACCGCAGAGGCTTTCCCCCTTGCACAGATCGGCATACTGGTTGATGCCAAAGAGCAAGGGGGAAACAACGGCTCCCACAGGCCCGGAATACGGTGAGAGGTAGGCATGGCCGCCGATTCGGCCATAGACCGGACAGATGTTGAGGCAGGCGCCGCAGCGAATGCAGGCGAGAACCTCCCTGAAGGCATTGTCACCAAGAATTTTGGATCTGCCGTTATCTATGACGACAAGGTGGAATTCCTCGGGACCGTCGGGGTCACCGGCAAGACGTTTACCTCCGGCAAAACTGACATACGTGCTCAGTTTCTGTAGCGCGGCGCCCTGTGTCAAAAGCTGCAGCAGCCCCTGGTGATCATCCATGGTTGCGGCAGCACGCTCAAGGCCCATTAAGGCGACATGCACTCTGGGCATGGTGGTCACCATGCGAATATTGCCCTCGTTGGACACCAGACTTATTCGGCCGGTCTCGGCGCAGGCGATATTGCAGCCGGTAATGCCCATATCAGCATCCAGCATCTTGTGCCGCAGCATCTTTCTGGCAATCCGAGTAAGTTCGGCGGGATCGTCGGTGTAGGCAGCACCCAGTTTTTCTTCAAAAAGCCGGCCAATCTGCGACCTGTTCAGATGAATACTGGGGGCGATCATATGCGAGGCCTGATCTTCGGCAAGCTGGATGATATATTCACCCAGATCGGTCTCAAGCACCTCGATGTCACTGCTCTTCAGCGCCGCATCGAGCCCAATCTCGGCCGAGGTCATCGATTTGGACTTGACCACGGTTTCGACATCGTTCTTGGCCGCCACCCTGAGGCAATAGTTCACGGCATCCTCGGCGGTTTTGGCAAAATAGACATGGCCGCCCGCCTTTTCGACATTTTCAGCAAGAGTGGAGAGAACGACATCGAGATTGGCAAGCGTTTCCATCCTGGTATTCTTGGCACGGTCGCGCAAGCCGCTGTCCGTCATGGAGGCCCAGTATTCTATTGCCCCCTTGCCGAAATTGTTCTGCAGTTTCTTCAGGATTTTTTGCAAACAACCATTGTCCAGTCCCTTACTTGCCTCTTCTCTATAATTCCGTCCTGCCTGAAGGGTCATGACCTTGTTTCTCCTGCCGCCAGTATTTCGGCAATATGGAGCACCTTGACGCTCTCACCTCGTCGTGCCATACGCCCCCTGATATTCATAAGACAGCTGACATCGCAGCCGACAACATACTCGGCGCCACTGGCCACTATATTATCTATCTTTTCATCGACCATCGCCGTGGATATCTGAGGATAGTTGACACTGAAGGTCCCGCCAAAACCGCAGCAGACATCGCTGTCATGCATCTCGATAAGACGCAGCCCCTCAACATTGCGGAGCAGCTTGCGGGGTTGTTCCGCTATGCCGAGACCACGAAGAAGATGACAGGAATCATGGTAGGTGACATCCCCCTCAAATTTCGCCCCGAAATTGACAACCCCCAGCACATCGGTGAGATATTCGCTGAACTCATAACATCTGTTGCCAATTTCCTTGACATGCATACGGAATTCGAGATCTTCGTCGGCAAACAGTTCCGGATAATGATTCCGCACCATATGGACACAAGAACCCGACGGGCAGACAATCTTGTCGGCGCCGCTAAAGACCTTGACAAAGCGGTGCGCCGCAGCCCTCGCCTCCTCACGATATCCGCTGTTCCAGGCCGGCTGGCCGCAGCATGTCTGACCTTCCGGATACTCCAAGGGCACACCCAGCCGGTTGAACACTTTTACCATGGCATCGCCCACTTCAGGAAACATGGAATCCACCAGGCACTGGATAAATAATGATACTTTGGTATGCATGACGTGCTTATCCCCTGCCCGTTTCGGCCCATTGCACGGCAAAGGATTTCAAGGTAGCCTTCAGAGTCTTCCTCCGCTGTACCAATCTATTCATCCCAGATTCCAGCCACAGTATAGCCCGAGCCGGGTGCAGCAAAAAACCCGCCGTCAACATAGCGGTATTTCATGTCGAGGCTTTTTATAGCCTGCATGTCTTCATCATCAAGCATGACATCCGCAGCGGCTAAATTCTGCTGCAGTCGTTCCTGGTTGACAGATTTGGGGATGACTACCGTATCGCGCTGCAAAGCCCAGCCAATAAGCACCTGGGCCGGGGAAATCTTGTGCTTAGCACCAATTTCAACGATAACGGGATTTTCCAGAAGCGAAGGTTCATCCTGCTTTTTCATACCCTTTGGCCTATCAACCGAGCCCAACGGTGAGTAGGCTGTGAGCAGGACGTCCTTTTCACGGCAAAAGCGCAGCATATCTTCCTGCTGCAGATATGGATGCAGTTCTATCTGGTTCATCATCGGTGCAATTGATGCCTGATCGAGAAGATCACCAAGCTTTTTAGTACTGAAATTACACACTCCAATCTGCCTGACCAATCCCTGCCCAACGCATTCCTCCATGGCCTGCCAGGTCTCTATTATCGGCACCTCCTCGGGTTTGAGATAATCTCCCGGCCCCTTAGGGAAAAAGACCTGCGGTTTGAAAGCAACCGGCCAGTGGATAAGATACAAATCAAGATACTCAAGCTGCAAATCCTTTAAAGACTTTTTCAGAGCCGGTGCCACATCTTCGGGAATATGGGCATTGTTCCACAGTTTCGAGGTTACCCACACACCTTCACGGCGCACATTTTTTGCAGCAAAGCGTTCCTTGAGAGCGGCTCCCACTTCCTCTTCGTTATTATAGGCCGGAGCACAATCAACATGGCGGTAACCGATATCCAGGGCCTGACGCACAGCGCCATATACTTCGCCCTTGCCCGACTTCCAGGTGCCCAGGCCCAGGGCTGGTATGGTTGTGTTTTTATAGCTATATTGTTTCATCTTATTCCCCGTTTTTATTAGACTTTAAAGCTTCCGACTATTTCATTGAGCTGCTCTGAGCTCTGCAGAAGATGTTCGGCACTCTGCTTGACCTCTCCGCTGCTTGTGGAGATCGCCTGAGCCGCCGCAGAAACCTCGGCAATATCCCTGGTAATGTCGGCGGCGACGGTTGAACTTTGGTTGACGTTTTCGTTAACCTCCTGAATCCCCTGGCTGGCCTGGGCAATATTATTGGCAATCTCCTGGGTTGCCGCTGTCTGCTCCTCCACCGCGGTGGCAATGGTGCCGACAATATCATTGACTCCGCCAATAACTTTGGAGATTTCACCGATTTCCCCCTCGGTAGATTTAGAGGTGGTCTGCACATCATCAATGAGGTTTTTAATATCAAGTGTCGCCTCCGCGGTCTGTTTAGCGAGTTCCTTGATCTCATTGGCAACAACGGCAAACCCCTTGCCCGCCTCACCAGCCCGGGCTGCTTCGATGGTGGCATTAAGAGCCAGCAGGTTCGTCTGTTCCGAAATCTCGGTGATGGTTTCCGTCACCTTACCAATTTTATTTGCAGCCTCACCAAGCTCACCCATTTTTTCGCTGGCACTGCCGGCCTGACCGACCGCCTGCGATGATACGCTGCGAGCCTTCTCGGCATTCTCGGCGATTTCGTTGATGGTCGAACTCATCTGTTCCGCGGCAGTGGCGACCATGGAAGCATTGGTTGCCGACTGCTCCATGGCGGCCGCCACCGTGTTGAGGTTGGCGCTCATCTCCTCCGAGGCCGTTGCCACATTGGAAGATCGCTGTGATGTGTCCTCGGCACTGCTCAACAGAGTTTGTGATATATCGGAGAGCTGCCTTGAACTGGTACCAACACCCGAGGAATTTTGAGCTATCTGTCCAATAATTCCCTGAAGCTTGTCGATGAAGGTATTGAACCATGTGGCCATCTCACCCACTTCATCCTTGCTATTGACCTGGAGCCGCTTGGTGAGATCACCTTCACCTTCGGCGATATCCTTGAGTCCGGCCACGGCATCATTAATCGGCCTGGTAATATTTCTGGAAAAAAGGTAGACAAGAGGCGCCACGACCAGCAGCGAGACAATGATCGTGATGATGATGGTATTTCGTATGACCCGCGGAGCCTGGAGAAACTCGTCCTTGTCCTGGGTCATCCCCACACTCCAGTCGCGAGAGGCAACCGGTGCAAAACCGGAAATCTTGGCAACTCCCTTGAACACATACTCCTCTACGCCCGCCTTTTGCGCCAGCATGGCTGCAACAATCTGCTCCATGCCGTCCAGTGTTGTGAGATCAAGATCCAGTATGAAACTTTCCGTGGGGTGAGCAATCAATACACCATCACCATTTATCATCCAGCCATAGCCCGTCTCGCCCGAAGTGCTTTGTGCCACTGTGTCAACAAGGGCCGAGGCTTTTATCGACATACCAAAAGCGCCTAGAAACTGATTGTCCTCTGAAAACACCGGCGCACAGGCAACATAGATAAGCTTGCCGGTCGATTTTGAGCGAACGATTTCCCCGACGACCGGCTTGCGTGTTCTTTTAGCCTTCTGGAAATAGTCGCGGCTGTTTATATTCGACCCCTTGTACTCCTCACCGCCGGCCAGCTCACCGGTGAGCAGAAGTCCCTGGTCGTCAGTGACAAAAATGCCCAGATAATTATCATTCAGTACTGCATATTTTTGCTTCATCTCCTGACGTAGCGCACCGAGTTCTTGCGCTGCCGCCTGTGCTCCTTGCTCCCTTACCTTACTCAGCGTTGCTCGCACATTGGCTCCCGTTGCAAATGCCGCCACCGTCTCGGCCTGCAGCTCAAGCGTTGTTGCCACGGTGTTGGCAAGTTCCTCAGCCTTTGCCGCCGCGTTCTGCTGGCCCACCATAAGCAGGGCATCGGTGGATCTGTTTGTTGCCAGAAGACCAACCACCAGAAGTGGCAGGACAACCAGAACACAGCCACCGGCAATGAGCCTGAAAGCGATGGATTTGACATTCAGTTTTTTCATAAAGAGCCTCCAGAGAAACTTTTTTTATTTCGAACGCTTTATTTAATAATGAAATGATAAAATCATAAATACAGGACAATGTCAAAGCACAAACCTCTATTGTCCCGAAAAGTGGCATAAGTTACAGTTCAGGGGAAACTGCTGGTTTTAGCTCTTTGCTGAAGAGTTGCGAAAAATGAGATGAGGGAAAAAAGGAAAAGAAATTTTTCTATTTCTCTTTGAGGCTCTAACGGGGCAAGAGTTATTTCTTTCGTACGATATCGTATCGCTCAATCTTGTTATACAATGAACGCCTGGAAATTCCAAGGATTTCACTCGCCCTGGTACGATTATGCCCAGTGTGCTCAAGCGTCCGTATCATCAGCTCCTTCTCCACTTCATCGAGGGACATGCCAACCCGGATTGTCATGGTGACATCCTTATCGTGATGTTGACTGATACGTGGAGGGAGATGCTCTTTTTCAAGGATATCTCCCGTACAGGATACAACCGCCCGCTGGATGACATTTTTCAATTCCCGGACATTCCCGGGCCAGGGATATGATTCTATACAGCTGATAAACTCGGGAGAGACACCACGGATAAATTTCTGAAACGAGTCGGAGGCACCCTTGATAAAGTGGTCCACCAGCAAATGGATATCACCATGTCGCTCTCTCAAAGGGGGCATGGTGATGTGTAGGACATCGAGTCTATAAAAGAGATCCTCCCGAAAGCGATTTTTACGGACCTCCGCCAGCAAATCGGCGTTGGAGGAAGCTATGATGCGAACGTTGACGGGAATACTCTCCTGGCTGCCCAGCCGTGAGAATTCGTTGGTTTCAAGGAGGCGAAGCAGGCTTACCTGCATCTTTTCATCTATTGTGGCGATCTCATCCATAAACACCGTGCCACCATTGGCCACCTCGAAGCAGCCGCGCCGCAGGGATGAAGCCCCGGAAAAGGCACCGCGTTCATGGCCGAAAATTTCACTGGCAACCAGATCCGTGGGCAATGAGCCGATATGAACAGGAACATACGGCTCTTTGGTGCGTTCGCTCAATTCATGAATGGCCAGGGCGGCCAGCTCTTTGCCGGTTCCTGTCTCTCCGGAGAGTAACACGGGGATATCGGTGGCGGCAGCCTGACGAATCTGCTTATACACCTGATTCATTGCGGTGGAACGGCCTGTCATGCGCTCAAAGGTTACCTTATCGGAATCGCCGGTGAGGAGGAGGTTGAGGCCCAGCTGAGGCTTTTTTTTCATAGCCGTTTCAATGAGCAACTTCAACTCCTCATCGGCAACAGGCAGCACCGAATAATGAAAAACCCCCACTCGTAGGGCCTTGTGCGCCAGTTTCAGCTTTCCAGGCCGGGTAAAAAACAGAATAAGCGTCCCGGGACACTTGGCACATATCAACTCCAGAAGATCGAGCGCATCTTCCGGCTGCTGATTAGCAACCGAACTGGAAAAGAGCATCAAATCAAACGCTTCGCGCTCAAAGCGATCGCTTACCTCGTCAAGACTTCGCTCATAGGACAGGCAGACATTCGTCTCATCAAAGATATTCAAGACCTGGCGTGCCAGCTCCCGCCCTTCGTCTACACATAATATTCGTGTTTTTTTGGGATCTCGCTCACTCATAGACAATAATTAAAAAATAATCGGCCAAACCCGTTGATCCGGCCTTCATTGGTCAGCCTTTTTCAGCACCCTTTACAGGATATATGTCCTGGAAGAAAAATACTACGATGTTTTCCGGTACTGCGGATGAAGTGCTGTGTATATATTACACACAAAGGTAGTGTTGGACTTTACTCCAGCACTACCTTGGCAAGATCTTAACCATCTATTTATAATAATACAAGACCATAAATTTTAATCAGAGCATGAGTCACCTTGGATCATTCGTGCATGGGAGATTCAGTGGAATGTGTGTTTTTTGCGCGTCAAGCGCCAAGTATCAGGCATCGAGACCGGTAAGCATTGCCTCCTCAATTTCGCCGCATTTTTGACCAATCACCGCATAGTAGTAAAGCGGATCGCCATCCTGGCAGAAACGATGACGATACCGATGTTTTTCCTGGAGATCGAGAACGCCGTTGCTCTCAAGGCGTCCAATGAGGCGGCTGAAACCGGATCGATCATCATCGGCAACAAAGTCCTCTTTAATGTTAAAAGCCACCCATCCCTGTGGGGCGACCATGTCAAATCCTCCGGCAAAGGCTTGCGGCGGAATATCACCAAAGCCCAGGGCGGCCACAACCGTCATACAGTTAAAACTGAACTTGCTCAAAGAATCCTCAACCTTCGAGGGTATATCGGTTAAATCCGCGATATGATACTCTTTGTAAACATCCGGCCTATCGCGCAACACCGCCGCTTTGGCCTGTTCGATGATATCTATTCCAACAATGGTATCCGCCCCGATAATACTGAGCTGCTCCCCCACCATTCCATTTCCGGCACCGACATCAAGTACTTTGAATCCGCTCTCATCACTCCCGCGATCACGAAGATGGTTCTTCAACAGGTTGCACACCACCTCGGGGGAGTTACATTTATATCGATCATAAAAGAGATATTCGTATAGACCGGGGACCTCATAGATTTTATCATAGTCATGAAATCTGACTTTTTCCCTGTTGCCATCCTGCTCAACAAAAACATACTCCTCTCCCTGCTCAATAGCTTCTACCTTGGGAAAATGAATAGTATGTTCATTCAAAGTAACCATACAATACCCTCCTTGTGTAAGTGGCACGAAGAATTTCGACCATGGTGCTCAACTGAACGTTTGAGAAACGCGTAGAACTGTACACTCATCTCAAGAATCTGCCTGTGACGGTGGGGACTCCAGGCCAGCGCTCCCGCGACACCAACAGCGATGCCGCGCGAGGCATACAAAAACATTCTCCCCTAGATACTACCTATGTATTTGCTCAAGCAGGAGTTGCCATTCCGGCTCTGGGATTGATGCGCCCTGGTGCTGTACCACTGTTGCTCCCAACAGTGATCCATAATACCCGCACTGCGCCGGATTTTTCCCGGAACCACGACCATAAAGAAATCCCGCCGCCCACATATCACCGGCGCCTGTGGTATCGACAACATTTTCAACAGCTACCGCGGGAATCGTGCAGAGCTCAGTGCCCCATTGTACCTCCGCGCCATCGGCTCCATACTTTATCGCTGCAGTTTGACAGCAACCTGCAAGCCCGGCCATGCACTTCTGCCGGTCGGCGGTTCCGGCAAAAGCCTCCGCCTCCTCTTCATTGGCAAAAACAACATCGACATACGCATCCAGCAGCTCCCGCAAATGGCCCTTGGTGGCATTGACCACTTCAAACGAGGCCAGATCAACACTTGTGCTACAGCCTGCCTTTTTTGCTGTTTCCAGAACATGACGCATCAAAGCCTCATTAAAGAGGAGATAGCCTTCTACATGGACATGATCACATCCCTTGAAATCAGCGAAGTCTATATCCTCGATGGTGAGAGTAAGAGCCGCTCCGAGATGGGTCCGCATTGTCCTTTCACCATCCGGTGTAACAAGGCTGACACACTGGGCAGTCGGCATATTTGGACGGACCTGGAAAGTGGTGCCATCACCACCGGCCTTAATAAAAGCATCCTGGTAGTATTTTCCAGCGACATCATCACCGATGACACCGAAAAACCGACTGGCACAGCCCATGCGTGCCATAGCAAAGGTGGTATTGCCCGCGCTGCCGCCCGCCGCACTGACAGGTGGCTGTGGCAGACTCGCCAGAAGCTCGGCAAGCTCCTCTTCTTCGATGAGTTCCATTCCGCCTTTCTCTCCCTCTAAACCGTGAAGGAATTCGTCAGATACCTGGACCACCTGGTCAACGACAGGTGATCCAACACCTGCAATGGTATAGGCTGCTTGTTCTCTTTTCATATTGTCTTCTCCAATAAATATTATGTTGGCTGGGAACACACCTCATTGTTTATGCCTCCCTGAACTTTCAGGCACACTTTCCCGTATTTCCTTAGGTCTCCTGCACTTTTTCAGATAAAAATTATAGCTCAACCGGCAATTTTGCCCCCCTCAACAGCGGTGCAGCACCCGCGGTATTCTATCAGTAGTGCTCTGTCACTCTTGCTGCGGCACGAACGGATTCAAGATTCAGGAGACAAGCTGCGCCCTCATGGGCCACCGGGGGTGGAAAACCAGTAAAGATAACTGATGCGTGCCAGAAACAGTGATTATTATGCACTATGTATATTACAGCGACTACAATGCACATCTTATGCATATTTTGTGCCGGACAATCAAGACTGAACAACTATCTACCTGTTCAAATCTTTACACTTTGTAATTGCAGCTCTTTTTAACGTGACGATTTCTGTTCAAGCCCTCGAATCTCCCCACTCACGATAACATCGCACCTCTTCAGCGGGCAAAAAAAATGCGATACGGAAGAGCCTGATGCAATGAATGTGCATTATATTTACAAAGAACCTTGATAAAGGCGAACTCGATTTGAATTTGAGGGAAAATGAAAATAAAGGAGCAGCTTTACAGAAGCAGCCACCATTGTTGCACCACTTGATTGCGATCACCGTTCTTTGATATACTACAAGGAGGAACTTGATTACCACCGAAACTCGCTGATCGACTCAGGAGTCTGCCGTGTTGTTTTTATGAGACGCCATAAACCCATCCCTGGGGGCTTAGCTGCAGCCGTCCGGGCTGCAGATACCCATGAGAACAACACGGCAGACTCCTTGCCCTTGAGTGCTTTGAGCTAAGTTTCGGTGGTAATCAGCAAAGAGCAAAGCTCATACAATTGACACAATATATGAATCATATTACCGATGGAGGAAAGCCATGATGGGCCGGAAAAAAATCGTTGTCGCCGTAGATGGCTCGGAACACTCCAGCAAGATTGTCGACAAAGCCATTGAATATAGCACCATGATAGAGGCCAAGATTATCCTGGTGCATTGTCATAGAAAATTTTCATCAAACATGGGGCAACTTCAGGCGGAAAAGGAAATTCCGCTCATTAAAAAAGAAAGCCAACACTTGCTGAACCCATACATTAAGCGTTTCCAGGATAACAATATTGAGGCCGAACAGCGACTCATGGAGGAACCGGCGGGAGCAGTCATTGCCGACATCGCAACCATAGAAAAGTGCGATTTGATCATCATGGGGTCACGTGGACTGACCAACCTTGCCAGCCTGATTGTTGGAAGCGTCACCAACAGGGTTCTGCAGACCGCGCCATGCTCTGTACTGGTGGTGAAATAGGACTATGCAGGAAACGGCCCCACACGCCGCAACGTGCAATATATGTACATATTTCAGCCATAGCTAATATGCCCGATACCGCGCGTTCACGCCAATTAGAACATCCCCCTCGCATTTCCCATTAAGCAAAAATGGAGATACAACCACAAAAAATGCATCTTTTTCTATATGTCCTCAGCACTTTCCATTTGAGAATTATATGCACATATCCTGCACCCGGTCGAAAACCGATGGTTGCTTTTTGCCCAGAATAACCCCGCGGGACACAAAATGAAACAATAGTACGTTACATTTCCCCCATCAGGTGCCTCTCAAATATATTTTTACAACATAAATACATATCCTTATGCAAAAAAGTCCGCTACTTTTCTGTTCCTGGTATACCTTTTGCTAGAGGTATCGGAATCTGGAACAAAACCTTTCCCGGAGCCGTTCGTGCTTTTCGGGCAAAACAATACACATTCAACTCAAAAGGGTATATTATGAGTAAATTACGCAGCACACATGTATTTACCAGTGAATCAGTAAGTGAAGGACATCCGGACAAAATTTGTGATCAGGTATCCGACGCGGTTCTTGACGCCTGTCTTGCCGTTGACCCCGACAGCAGGGTTGCCTGCGAAACAGCAGTTGCAACCAACTTCCTCGTCAATCTCGGCGAAATAACCTGTAAAGGATGGGATACCATAGATACGGAACAGTTAGCCCGCCGGGTCGTCAAAGAGATAGGCTATGACAGGGAAGAGTTACTTTTTTCCGACAAGACCTTTGAATATCTGAGTCATATTCATCCGCAATCCAGTGATATTTCGCAGGGTGTAAGCGAAGATGAAGGACTCTTCGAGGAACAGGGAGCCGGCGACCAGGGAATGATGTTCGGCTACGCCACCACGGCAACTCCTTCGTTGATGCCTGCCCCCATCCATTACAGCCATCAGCTCCTTGAGCATCTGCAGAACGTGCGTAAGCGTGGGGATATTAAATACCTGCGACCAGATGCCAAAACCCAGGTATCCGTGCTCCACGAAAACGGCGCACCGGTCCGTATCACCAATGTTGTCATTTCACAGCAGACTGATGATATAGAGCTGGAACAGATCAGAAAAGATCTGGTCGAGTTGACACGAAATCTGCTGAAACCAACGAAACTTCTCCACGACAAAACCGAATTCTTCATCAACCCCACCGGCAAGTTTGTCATAGGCGGCCCACATGGTGATGCCGGTCTCACCGGACGAAAAATCATCGTTGACACCTACGGTGGTGTCGGCTGTCATGGCGGTGGCGCCTTCAGCGGCAAGGATCCCTCCAAGGTTGACCGGTCCGCGGCCTATTATGCACGCTATGCCGCTAAAAATATCGTGGCTGCCGGCCTTGCCGACAAGTGCGAAATACAGGTAGCCTATGCCATCGGTGTTGCACGACCACTCAGTATCAATGTTGATACTTTCGATACCGCAAAGGTTCCTGAGAAAAAAATCCAGGCCGTACTCGAATCCGCCGAAATTTTTGACTTCAAACCGGCAACCATCGTCAAGGACCTACAGCTTAAGCGGCCAAAAGGCTGGAGCTATCGCGATACCTCTGTTGCCGGACACTTCGGTAGAGATAAATTCCCCTGGGAAAAAACAGACAAGGCGGACGCCCTGCGGGATGCTCTTGGAGTGCGGGAAGAAGCACTTGCCCAATAGAAGCACATGCCTAATTGAAGTACTTGCCTAATGCAGGCCTCTAGTGATAGACTCTGCTCAGGCACAATATACTATCAGCCAATATTACACATACAACAAGGAGTAGGAATGACAGATACAGTGACGGAAGTTTCAGACGACAACAAAGCACTTGCGGCGATTTCGGATATTGTTTCCAAAGCCGCGGCGAAGAATACAAAAGACTATAAAATAGCAGACATTTCCCTGGCCGAATGGGGCCGGAGAGAGATCGAAATTGCCGAAAAGGAAATGCCCGGCCTTATTGCCACACGGAAAAAATACGGCCCGCAACAACCGCTCAAAGGCGTTCGCATCATGGGCAGTCTGCACATGACAGTGCAGACGGCAGTGTTAATTGAAACATTGACCGCCTTGGGCGCCGATGTTCGCTGGGCCAGCTGCAACATTTTTTCCACCCAGGACCATGCCGCCGCGGCTGTTGCCAAGGCAGGCATTCCGGTCTTTGCCTGGAAAGGGGAAACCCTGGAGGAATACTGGTGGTGCACACTTCAGGCTTTGACCTGGCCTGAAGGTAAAACACCGCAACTGATTGTTGATGACGGTGGTGACGCAACCATGCTTATCCATAAAGGGTATGACGCCGAGAAGGATTCCTCGTTGCTCGATGTTAAAGTCGACAACAAGGAGCTTCAGGTCGTTCACAGCCTCTTAAAAGAGGTTCTGGCAACCGACAATTCTTTCTGGCACCGCGCCGCGGAAGAATGGAAAGGCGTTTCCGAAGAAACAACCACCGGTGTACATCGTCTCTATCATATGCAAAACGATGGGTCACTTCTCGTTCCGGCTATCAATGTTAATGATTCGGTAACCAAATCTAAGTTTGACAACGTCTATGGCTGCCGCCATTCACTGGTGGATGGAATCTGTCGTGCCATGGATGTCATGCTGTCCGGCAAAACCGCTATGATCTGTGGTTTTGGTGATGTCGGCAAAGGGTCCGCCGAGTCACTTGCCGGACAGAAATGCCGAGTCCTGGTTTCCGAGGTTGACCCCATCTGCGCCCTGCAGGCCTGCATGGCAGGCTATAGTGTCTGCCGAGTAGAAGATGCCCTCGATAAAGCGGATATCTTTGTCACCACAACCGGCAACAAAGACATCATCACCGCCGAGCACATGAGCAAAATGAAGGATCAGGCTATTGTATGCAATATCGGTCACTTTGATAATGAAATCGAGGTTGACAAGCTCAACAACTGGCCTGGCGTGAAGAAAGAAGAGATCAAACCACAGGTCGACAAGTATACCTTTGAGGACGGCCATAGCATTTATCTCTTGGCTGAAGGACGTCTCATCAATCTTGGCTGTGCTACGGGTCATCCAAGCTTTGTTATGTCCAACAGCTTCACCAACCAGGTGCTTGCGCAAATGGATCTCTGGCAAAACCAGAAATCACGGGATATCGGCGTGTATACTCTTAGTAAAAAGCTTGATGAAGAAGTCGCCAGACTCCATCTCGACAAGCTTGGGGCAATCCTGACAGAGATGAGCAAGGAACAGGCAGATTATATCGGCGTTCCCGTGGAGGGACCCTATAAACCTGCGCACTACCGCTACTAAGCTGCACTGCTTAGACCATAACAGCCTGTCCCGGAAAAACGGCACAGCGCTGTTATACTGGATAAGCTTGCCGACACAGCGTTGTGTCGGCAAGCACCCCCACCTGCCCCGCCTAAAACACGTACCACACAAAACGCTCAACTAACCCGTATTGCCAAGCAGTACTACTAATCAGTACAACGGACAATTCTACGTACCCGTTTTACTAAACTCTACGCGTGAAACAGTTTGTACTGGTGAACGCTTACCCTATACCGGAGGAAAACATGAAACAGGAAACACCACAACTATGGAAAGCCACTTACGAAGCTTCCACCCCCCAGGAACTCGTCGAAGCCTATAGCAAATGGGCGCATCTCTACGATTCAGACACCCTTGAAGTTATGGGATATGTCGGGCCGAAGGTTGCCGCCGACATGCTGCACAGTCATCTTGATTCTCCAACCGGCAAAGTACTCGATGCCGGCTGCGGCACCGGGCTTGTCGGCGAGATCCTCGATGAACTCGGCTACACCAATGTCGATGCCATGGATTTCTCCAAAGACATGCTCAACGTTGCCGATGAAAAAGATGTCTACAAAAAGCTCTATCAGGTGGATATGAACGAAACGCTGACACAAAAAGATAACAGCTATGACGCCATTATCTGCGTTGGAACCTTCACCTTCGCCCATGTCGGCCCCGAGGCTTTCGATGAGCTTGTCCGTGTCACCAAACCGGGCGGCCACATCTGCTTCACCATTCGCGAAGGTGCCTATGAAGAGTATGGCTACCGTGAAAAGATGCTTGATATGGAAGCGGCGAATCAGTGGCAGCTCCTTGAGCTTCGAGAAGAAGACTACCTGATTAAAGAGAATGTGACTGCCAAATTTTTCGCCTACAAAGTGCTGAAATAATAATTTTTAGCTGATTACCCACCAAGCTCAGCTAATCCACCCAATGCCAGACAAATAAGGAGATTCAGCAATGGTCACCGACAACAAGACCCTTGATAAAGTATATACCGCCCAAGACCATGAGCAGCTTATGGATGCGTATAAGGACTGGGCCACTGACTATGACAACGATACCGTTGGCCGCTTCGGCTATGTCGCCCATGTGGCAACCGCTGAAGCCCTCAACAAGGTCCTCGACTCAAAGGATGCCTACATTCTCGACGCCGGTTGCGGCACTGGGCTGGTCGGCGAGGAGCTCGTCAAGCTGGGGTATTCCACCATGGATGCCCTGGACTACTCCCAGGAAATGCTTGATGAAGCCGAACAGAAAAATATCTACAAACGCCACATGCAGGTAGATCTGAGCAAACCGCTCGATATAGAAGATAATTTTTACGGCGCCATCGTCTGCACCGGAACCTTTACCTACGGCCATGTCAAGGCGCATGCCTTTGACGAACTGGTTCGCATAACCAAGCCCGGTGGCATAATCTGCTTCACCATCCGCGAAGGCGCCTATGAAGACTACGGCTATCGCCAACGCATGATCGAGCTGGAACAGGAAAACAGCTGGGAACTTCTGGGGATGGAAGATACGGACTACCTGACCAATGAGGGGATCACCTGTAAGATGTGCACCTACAGGGTTGCCGCCTAAGACGCCTCATTCGAGCCGTATTGTTTTGACATTAGGCCACCTTGAAAAATGGCCCTTTTCTCCAACCTCTTCGTTGCGCGAGAAAATTTTATCCTCGAAATATCAATTATATGTTTCCGGTAAAATTCCCTCACGGGCCTCGACCTTGGAGAAAAAATCTCATTTTTCAAGGTAGCCATTAAATTGTAAGCTCGGACTCAGATGGAGCCGTAACTGTAGAAATGAAAAGGCCGACAATACGATTGAGTATTTGTATATTAGAAAGGAACAATTATGTATCAAAAATTAGAAACAGTGATAGAAAAAATTGATTTCCTGAATGGCAGCGATGTCAAGTGTGAAGTATTAAGCGGGGGGCTTACCAATGAAAATTATGTCATCTTTGCAGGTGACAGTAAATATGTATTGCGCATTCCAGGCCATGGTTCTGAGGTGATGATCAACCGGGAGTATGAACTGGCTAACTCTATAAATGCTGCCAAAGTAAATGTGTCACCAAAGGTACTGCAGAGTGTCAAACCCGATTATTCAATGGTGATCGAATATCTTGAAGGCGAGGTGATGCATCCTGAAACGGTGGCCGCTGATAATAAAAAAATCAGGAAAATTGGTAACGCTCTGAAAACTCTAAAAAACAATACTGAATTTGTTAATGAGACATATGTTTTTGACATGATGAGGCAGTATTATAAAATGTGCCAGGAAGTGCGGGCAATTCTTCCCCACGACTTTGACTGGATACGGTTGCTTATGGATGATATTGAAAATGCCATGGAAACGAACAAGCCCGAGCTTGCACCCTCTCACAATGATTTACTTTCTGAAAATTTTATCATTGACCCGGATGATAAAATTTGGATTATCGATTGGGAATATGGGGGTATGAACGACCCCTATTTTGATCTTGGAGATATTTGTGTAGAGCATCCATTGTCCGAAGAACAGGAAAGACTTTTGCTTCAATCCTATTCCGGTGCAGAAGAATACCAGGAGTATTGCAGAATGAAACTTCACAAATTAACCGCTGATGTCTGGTGGGGAATGTGGGGAATGATCCAGCATAAAATATCCAAGCTGGATTTTGATTTTTATACATATGGAATTCGCCGGTTTGAGAGGTTCAGGAAAAATTATTATGAAGGTGAATATAAGAACTGGATCGATGGAGTATAGTCTGCTCCCTCTTTTACAAAAAAAACGAGTCAAAGAAATTTGAATATCGATCTATAAACTTTTAATGCATTTTTAATGTATTATTGATCAGTTTGAATGAACCATAATTAACTGTTAACTGTAAGGAGATTGCAAGATGAAAAGCAAAACAATACTTTTTGTTCTGGTTGCCACGTTCATTGTTTTATCAGGGGTTGCAGGGTCTGCTGAAAAGATTCCTGAGTCCGATGATCCCATTAAAATCACCATTCATGACTGGAACAGTCAAGTCATTAATTCACATATCATGGGGTCTTTGCTGGAAAAAATGGGGTACAATGTTGAGTATGTCATGGCAGATTACATCGCCCAATTTGCAGGTCTTGAATCTGGAGATTTGCATGTGGCAATGGAAATTTGGGAAACAACAGGAAAAGATGCTTTAGAAGCTTCACTTAAAACGGGGAAAACCATTGATATGGAAGTGACCGGTATGCATGCCAAAGAAGAGTGGTGGTACCCAAGTTACATGAAAGAACAATGCCCGGATTTACCTGACTGGAAGGCGCTGAATAAATGTGCTGAGGTTTTTGCAACTCCCATGACTTCTCCCAAGGGACGTTATCTGGGTGGAGCTGTTACCTGGGGCGGACACGATGAAGAGCGCATAGAAGCTCTTGGGCTGGATTATGAGGTGGTTCATGCCGGGACTGCGGCAGCACTGTTTTCAGAACTCAAGGCTGCCTATGAAAGAAAAGCACCTATCCTGTTGTGGGTCTATGCCCCCCATTGGGTACCCATTAAGTATGATGGTGAATGGATTGAATTTCCGGAGTATACTGAGGAGTGCTATAACAATCCCAAATGGGGTATTAATCCAGACAAGCCCTATGATTGCGGCAAGCCTGAAGGATGGGTTAAAAAAGTAGCCTGGGCAGGGTTGAAGGACAAATGGCCTGGAGCCTGGAACGCAATCAAAAATTTCAGGATCCACAACGATGAAGTTGGTGAAATGATAGGCAAAGTAGACCTTGAAGGCGAAAAAGTGGAAACAGTTGTTCAAAATTGGATTCAAAACAACAAAGATATCTGGAGTAAATGGATTAAGTAGCATGTTTAAATTAAGAAACAGCACAGGGAAATAAATTTGACTTTGTGCTGTTTCCAGGAGGAAATTCATGGGTACGCAGCAATACGCATCACAAGACAGCCAGGAAATTAAACTTAGCTGTAAAAATTTGTGGAAGGTGTTTGGTCCCAATCCCCAAAAATTTATGGCCAAACATAAACAAAATCCCCCCAGCGAAGCCTTTATAAAAACTAATCATATAGGTGCTGTCAAAAACGCTTCTTTTGATGTTCATCCGGGTGAAATATTTGTCATCATGGGACTTTCAGGCTCAGGCAAATCCACCCTTGTTCGTTGCCTGTCCAGATTGCATAAGCCAACTACGGGAAATATCTTTTTTGAAGGCCAAGACCTCTCTAAAGTAAGGGAAAAGGCGTTGATTCAGCTCAGAAGACACAAGATGGGAATGGTTTTTCAACATTTTGGCCTGCTGCCACATCGTAACGTCCTGGAAAATATTGCATTCCCTTTGGAAGTGCAGGGTATTGACCGCAAGCAGAGAAAACAGCGGGCAATGGAAGTAATTGACCTGGTGGGATTAAATGACCGGGTTGAAAATTTACCAATGGAGCTCTCCGGCGGAGAACAACAAAGGGTAGGTATTGCACGTTCCCTGGTGGTGGAACCCGAAGTCTGGTTTTTGGATGAGCCTTTTTCTGCGCTAGATCCTTTGATCCGGGCAGAAATGCAGGATGAATTCTTAAGGCTTCAGAGAATGCTGCATAAAACAATTATTTTTATCACTCACGATTTTTTAGAAGCAATCCGTGTAGCAGATAAAATAGCAATCATGAAAGATGGAGAAATCGTTCAAATTGGTACTCCTGAAGAACTTATTACTGAACCTGCGGACAGTTATGTTGGAGAATTTACTAAAAAAGTGCCCAGGGGAAAAGTTATTTCTGTAAAGGCGGTAATGGATGAAATTTCCGAAGCTGAGTTTTCCTCACTGGAAAAACAGGGAAAAGCAGTAATGAGTGATATCCCGATTGAAAAATGCGCCAGGCAGGTACTTACCCAGGAACCTCCGGTATGTGTGACAGATGAATGTGGGGAAACATTCGGCATGATTGAAAAAGAAAAATTCATCGACACGCTTTTTGAAGATTCAAAGCCTCACAGTGAAACTGAATATGTCAATTAACCAGATAGCCATCAAAAAAAAATCCCCGTTGTCCTTGATGTATGGAGCAATGTTGCAGAGTAAAAATTCCAGGCTTGCTTTTCCGGCTTTACTCGTAACCACACTTGTTGTTTTCCTCCTTTTGGGTGAAGAGTTGCCTTTTATTATGGAGTATCCTGAACAGTGGATAGTTCCTTTTAAATACATATTAAATAATTTCATGGATTGGCTGATCAACCAATGCAGTTTTGGTTTTTTTACCTTTAAGGAGTTGACCAGATCTTTAGCATGGCTTGCAAGCTGGCCTTTTGAGTTCGGTATGGGAACATTGGTGGAGGGGTTTGATGTTCCTGCATCAATGTTGACCGGGTCGGGATTTCATATTCCTCATGTTTCTTGGGTGGCCGTGGTTTTTTGTGCAGCACTGGCAGGTCACTATCTGAACGGTTGGCGCCTGGCTGCAATATGCGGGGGTTGCTTTCTCTACTTGGCCGTGTTCGGGCAATGGGAGAGTGCAATGGAAACATTTTCTTCGATTTTAATTGCTGTCCCCATTGCTACGATATTTGGGCTTTTCCTGGGTACTCTATCCTATTGGAGCAAAACCGTAGAAATTGTTTTGCGGCCTGTGCTGGATATGATGCAAACCGTTCCAATCTTCGCATATCTGGTACCAATTCTTTTGTTATTTGGTTTTGGTCCTGTGTCTGCCATGCTCGGCACAGTTATTTATGCAGTGCCTCCCATTGTCCGGTGTACTCATCTTGGTTTGAAATCGGTCCCGGAAGAACAGCTTGAAGCTGGTGTTATCAGTGGCTGTTCAAGAACACAGCTGTTTTGGAAGGTCAAGGTGCCTGCCAGTAAGAAACAGATTATGGTAGGGTTGAATCAGGTCATCATGCTTACTTTAAATATGGTCATTATTGCATAGATGATTGGAGCCGGGGGACTTGGCTACGATGTGCTTACATCTCTGAGGCGTCTGCATTTTGGCAGTGGTTTGGAAGCAGGCTTAGCCATTGTAGTCCTTGCCGTTGCCCTGGATCGATTGAGTCATGCTCTATCGGAAAAACAATCGGTAATTAACAGGTCGAAAAATTTCTGGGTCAGGCATATTCATCTGCTTTGTGGGCTGATAATAATATTTGTAACAACATACCTGGGGAGCAGATTTCAGGAAATCAGAATTTATCCAGAAGCGGGGGTTATTACTACGGCTCCTTTCTGGGATGGACTGATGAGCTGGATAAATGTCAATTTATACGACTTCCTCTATGGATTGCGAACACTTTTTTTGATTAATGTTCTGGTGCCAGTTAAAAAAATTCTCCTTTATTTGCCGTGGGTAGGGATAATTTCTGTGTTAGCCTTAATAGCCTATCGGCTTAAAGGGTGGCGATTATCATTAACAGTGGCTCTCCCTGCCCTGTTTCTCGCTGTCACAGGTTACTGGGACAAAGCCATGTACACTGTCTACCTTTGTGGTATCGGTGTGACTATAGCCGCCATGCTCGGAATCCCCTTGGGCATTTTTGCTGCCAAAAGAAAAAGACTTCACAATGCCTTAAAATTGATTCTGGATACATTACAGACTCTTCCCGCTTTTGTTTATCTTATGCCTTGTGTCATGCTTTTTCGTGTTGGGGATTTTTCCGCACTGGTTGCTATTGTTGCCTATGCTATTGTTCCAGCAATCAGGTATACCATGCACGGTATCAGCGAGGTTCCTACACCTGTCATTGAGGCTTCGACCATGTCTGGCAGCTACAGGAGACAGACACTTTTCAAGGTGCAACTCCCCTTAGCCCTCCCACAGATCATGCTGGGAATCAATCAGACGATTATGCTGGCTTTGTCCATGGTGGTTATCACATCCCTGATCGGAACAGGTGATTTGGGGCAGGAAACCTATATCGCACTGACAAAAGCAGATATGGGAAGAGGTCTTATCGCAGGTTTGGGCGTGGCATGCATAGCAACGGTTGCAGACAGGCTGATTCAGGCATATACAGAAAGAATAAAAAACGAGCTGGGTTATTCTAATTGACTCGAAGCCGAGCAGGGTATCCCATGAAAAATATTTCAGGAGAAATCCACCATATGGCAGTTGATGACAGGGTTCATATTACAGCAGGTAAAATAGCTGTTCCAGGCGGGGATTCATGCTCTGCAGAAAATTTAACCCTGTCCAACCGGCATATGATCCTGAATTTTGCATCCCACCAGAATCCACCATGGGGAATGCCCCCTGGAGGAATCATTGATGCGGCAACAGTGGTGGATGGAACGCCAGGTGCAGATCTTATAACGCTTTTTGATTTTCTTCCTGATAACTGGTCCAGCTGGCCAAACAGCTATAGTTTCATCAGTATTGTCGAAAGTGGCCCGGAAAAGGGTATCATAGAGGTGGAAAGGGACTGGGGCGAGGTAAAACTCAGCACAGTCTATTCATTGTTCAAAAATTCCGATACCCTGGAAATCATAACCACCATGACCAATAAAGGTGCTGAAACACTGAAGGATATTTACCCGGGCTATACCCTCTATCTCAAGGGAGGGCATATGCTTTCTCCTCCGGGATTAAGCGGTATGAAAAAAGGGGAAATAAAAAATGCACTGAACAAAATTTTCATAGGATATGATAAAAATCGGGCCATCGCCCTGCATGCACCGGATTCCGATTACATTGACCATTTTGGTCAGGATATGCTGGCAAGAATCACTCTGTTCCCAGGGGAGAGTAAAACCATTCCTGCCAGGCTTCAAATCTGTCCTGACAGCGATATATCAAAAATTCTGCTGTTTGAAACTGAAAAGAATAAAACGCCTTGGGGGAAGATATCCGGCAGAGTGGTTGATAATATCGGCAACCCGGTCGATTCTCCCTTTATTATTGTGAAAAAACAGGGACATCTTTTGACCTGGTGCCAAGGACGCAGGGGAGAGTACTCCTTGATTTTGCCTGAAGGGGACTATTCTGTATACGCGGTTGCAGAAAACTTTTCCCAGAGCGACTCTCAAACCATTACCATCGGAAAAAATTCTGAAATGGTTAAAGATTTTTTCGGACTGAAGCCGCCTGGCCAGGTTCAATTTTCAATCACTTGTTTGCAGGACAATCGTCCTCTGGATGCCAGGGTGACAATTGTGAAAGGACCAGTGCCTGACATTGGTTTTTTGGGTGTTTCTGACTATTTTACCAGATTGGATCAGGTGGGAAGGGTTGATATTCAGCTTGCTCCAGGGGAATATCTCTTTAAGGTCTCCCACGGTGCAGACTTTACCGCTGCTGCCAGGCAGGAGCATTTGATTCTAGAATCAAAGGATAAAAAGAAAATCAGCTTGGCCATTGATCAGAAAATTACACCCAGGGAGAAGAATTGGTATGCCTCGGATTTCCACCATCATGGAGATGTGCTGGATGGCGTTACCCTTCCTGAGTATGTACTGCGTTCCCAGTTGGCAGCTGGCCTGGATTTTGCGTTTTTAAGCGATCACGACAGTAATGAAAAAAATGGAGAAATGGCTGAATTGGCAGCTCAACGTAACTGCCTTTTTATACCTGGAATGGAGATATCCCCTGCATGGGGGCATTTCAATATATTCCCCGTGAATTTGGAGGATAAGCTAAAAATCGAACCAGGTGTAAGCACGGTAACGGAAATTTTTGCAGAAGCCCGCAGGCTGGGGGCAAAAATTATCCAAACGAATCATCCTTATAGCACTTATGGCTATTTTAGAAGCCTTGATCAGGATCTGGTACCGGGCGGATTTGATCCAGCGTTTGATTTAATTGAACTGAATTACCAGTATCCCCCGCAAGAGGTTATGGCAAAGATATGGGAGTTGTGGAATCAGGGCTGCAGGTATTACCTGGGTGCCGGCACAGACACCCACAGTGTTTGGCAGGATGTGAGCGGCTCATCTCGGATGTATGTATATCTGGAAGAGGCTCCTTCATTGGATGGGTGTATTACCGCACTCAAGGCGGGGCGTTCCTATGCTAGCTTTGGACCAATGGTGTTTCCTGAAATAATGTTCGGGAGCAGTCTTTCTCTTTTGGCTGGTGAAAAACTCGATTTAAAATTTGAGGTCTTTGCCGTGGACAGAATTAAAGAGGTGAACTTGTTATGCAATGGAAAAAATGTGGAAAGTCGACAACCGTCTGAATCTCCTACCTCATGCAATATTGAATTTTCAGTTTTTCCTTCAGAAGCTTGCTGGTATGCCCTGGTGATCCTGGATCAATCAGGCAAATCTGCCTATACGAATCCCGTCTGGGTTGATCTCATGGACAGCCAGCTTATAACAAATACAACTCAACAACCACCGGCTGAAGCCGGTGGGTTTAAATAAGGCACTGAAAGTGCGCAGATACGGGTCAAAAAACCGTTAAAACGTGCTCTTGCTCGTACCAATAGGCTATTCATCACTTTCCGATCAGCTTGGTCAATCCCTCTTAATATTGCAGAAGGTTGTAAAAGCAGAGCTAACGACAAAAAGCGTTTCTATGCGATTGCAAGAAGTTCAGCAATGGAATGCTCTGCCATTATTGATGTTTGTCAATTCGTTAACTATCACGTTCACGAGCACGGATTGAAAATAGCTAAAGCCGCTCGCCTAAAAGGCTGGGGTTTTAACCTTAAATGAAACTAATAAAATAATAGGATAAAATCTATGTCAAACAAAGAGCAGTATTCATTAAACGGTATTTTTAAGTATGAATGGATATTTGGTGATGGTTTTCTTGGTTATGGAGAACCAGAAACAACAAATCATCTGATTGAACAGATGAACTGGAAGCCAGGCACCCGGGTTTTGGATGTAGGCAGCGGGCTGGGCGGACCTGCTTTTTTAATGTCTTCAAAATATAAGGCGGTTGTCACCGGGGTTGATCTGACCAGAGAAACCGTTCAAATTGCCAAAAATCGGCAGGATGCGTCAGGGTTTAAAAATATTGATTTTTATCAGGGTGATATTCATCAGATGAAATGGGAGGAGAACGCTTTTGATGTTATTTGGAGCAGGGAGACGTTACTCCATGTACCGAATAAGGATGAGCTGTTCCAAAAGTTTTATTCCTGGCTTGCCCCTGGAGGAGCTTTGATGATTACCGATTATGCAAGAAGTAAAGGCAGTGGCAGTGACAAGTTTGAAAATTATGTTAAAGAATCAGGGTATCCCCTTATTGAATCGACTACTTACGCTGATCATATAAAACAGGCCGGCTTCAGGGATGTTAATGTCAGGGATCAAACTGATTATCTTGTGCAGCTTTTAAAGGAGAATCTCAAAATGTTTGAGGATAACAAGCAGGAATTTATAGACAGGTTTTCTGAGGAGGATTATATCTCTTTCAAAAGCCGCTGGGAGCTCAAACTGGACTGCAGCATGGACAAAGACATGAAGTGGTGCTGGTTTTCTGCTGTAAAGTAGCAGCCCCCTGTCGGCAAGTCAACGGCGATGCCCCCTATTAATCAAGGATAAAATCGGTAATCCAGATATTGGTTTTCATCTCCTGCACGATGGTAGATCAGCCCCGTGCGCCAGCAGAATGACGCTTTTTGAGGGTTGCCATGGAAAATTGTCCGTTGAGTGAGCTTATTTTGTTATGCGGGAAAAAAAGAAAATTTATCAAATAAGAGGTTGACTCTGTTAAACCAGCCTGACCCCGTTCCGTTCTCTGATGATCGAGTTATTTGTATCTTTTTTGTTACGATACAACGATAATCATTGCAAAAATCACAGCAGCCTGTATTGCTTTTTCATCTCTTCATAGACAAGCGTCGAAACCTTGCGAATAACGTTGCCGCGGGTCAGCATCCAGTTGCCGTAGCTTTTGGGCCGCGAAACACGCTCAATAACACCGACAATAGCGTAGGGATAGCGCCGTCCCTGCCGGTCCCGCAGTACAAGAATCCCCATATCCCCGCACAGATGCGCCGTCGAGCCGGTCTTATTATACACCAGGGTGCCGCGAGGAATGGGCGTACCATTGTACAAACGATCACGGCCAGGCAAGGACATCAAGCGTCGCATCTCTTTGCTATAGGGCAGTTCATTGCGCCACAGCGCCAGTAAAAATCTGATATAGTCCGACGGCAGTGCTCTGTTTTTATAGGTTCTGCCGCCCGGTGGAATATATTCCGTTATGCGGGTGTCCTTAAATATGTGACCATATTCACTTCGCAGAATCTCTTCACACCGTGACGGCCCCCCGGCATAGCGCATAACCCAGTTTGCCGCACCATTGTCACTGCGCTGGATCATCGCCTCCATCTTTCGCCGGCTCCGTTGTCCATAAATCAGTTCACCCTGCTTAACACGATGAAAAAAGGCCAGGGCAACGAACGGTTTGATCATGCTGGCTGCCTGAAAAATCTTATCGGCATTGATATCAACAACACTCTTTCCGGATGTCAAGTCATACACCATCCAGGCGGTGGACTCGTCTCGGTCGAGCTTGCCCTGCCGGCGCATTTGACTGATAAGCGCCTCGATACTTCTTTCCACGGAGCTTTCTGTTGAACTTTGAACTACGTTTTGACCTGACTTTTGACCTGAGTTTTCAACTGAAGCGAAGGCAACAACAGTCGCTTTGCGCTTTTTCGGTTCTGCTCTAAGAATTTGCATCGGCCGTGGAGCAGCTTCCTTTTTCAAATCAGTTTTGGGCTCTTTGACGGCAATACGCTGCGGTTCGACAGGCTTGTCCTTTTGCTCCGACTTCTCTACTGTCTCATCCCCGCCACCACTGTTAGAGGTATCATCAAGATGGCTTGACTCCCCAAAAACAACCGGATAATTCTTCTCCGGTATTATGGTAGTGCCAATTCCTCTCCGTTTCAGAAGTTTGGCATGTTTTCGGGCAACATACACCGATGACTCTCGGTTGCCCCGTCGACGATATATAAGGGTATAGTTATCAGCAGCGGTTTTTTCGATGAAAAGATTTTTGCCGACCTCCTCACCAAGATAGTTATAAATGACCGAATAGCGTTTTTTCAGAGCTTCGACGTTTGGCCCCAGACCATAGCTGACATTGAAAAGATGGTGATAACTATCACCATCAACCGCAAAGCATTCAGGAAAACCCTGCTCGCGCAGCAATTCGCTATGCTTCACCATGAGCTGGGCGGAGCCGAGGGCCGAACCATCAAAATCGTATATTATGCCGAATTCACCGTTCCGGTGGCCAACAATACGGAGATTTTTGCTTTCCTCAGGCCCCAGAAGCTCCTCGAGCTCCTGCTGATAGTCAAGCACATCCTCAAGATTGTCGCTCCAGATATAGGCAATATCGTAGGTATTACCTGTTGAGTATGCAGGCACCTGATACAAAATGACCAGCAGCAGCACTGCCGGCAAGGTTAAAAGAAGTCGAGACATATTGATATAGGAAAGAGTAGAATATGTTAATGCGTGATTGCCATTTCAATTAGAGCCGGAGTTTTTTCACTCAGGATGTATAATCGTACCTGATTACCAACGGGGGTAGTTACATTACATTGCTTCCCCCATAAGTAGTTACGAGTTTTGTTGGTACTCCCAGCGCAATACTATAACAAAACTCCGGCCCAGCGCCAAAAAAATAGGGCAGGCGACAAAATAATTCCTGCCACATCATAGTTTGCGGCAATGACGAGATATACCGCCCAAAAAACCCAGGAGAGACTAAATGGAGAAGATTCTGCTCTGCAGCGACCTTGACAGGACAATTCTGCCCAACGGTCCCCAGCCGTCGTCCGCCGGTGCCGTTGCTCTGCTTCATCGCCTTCACCAAATACCGGAATTTATGCTGGCCTATGTCAGCGGCAGAAACAAAACGCTTATCACACAAGCGATCAAAGAATATGGCATCCCGGTACCCGATTTTGCCATCGGCGATGTCGGCACCACCATCTACGAACCGAGGCGTGACTGGCGCCCCTGGAAGGACTGGACCACGGAAATCGCCAGTGACTGGAACCACAAGCCCCGCCTTTTCCTGGAACAGCTCCTTACCGACATTCACGAGCTCGAGCTCCAGGAAGAAAGCAACCAGAATAGCTTGAAACTGAGCTACTACACCGCCACGAACAGTGATATGACAGTGCTTCTGGATGCCATTCGTTCCCGCCTGGACGGTGCCGGCATCAAGGCTGCAATCATCCACAGCATCGATGAGGAAAAGGACCTGGGCCTTGTCGATATTCTCCCTCAACGTGCCACCAAGGTACATGCCATTCGTTTTTTAATAAAAAAAACGGGTATAGATGAGAGCCGTACGGTATTTGCAGGCGACTCCGGCAACGACCTGCCGGCCTTGACCAGCGGCCTCAACGCCGTTCTTGTCAAAAATGCCTCCAAGGATATCAGAGAACGGGCATTGCACCACCTTGCCGAAAAAGGATGGACGAACCGTCTCTATACGGCACGAGGTGACTTTCTGGGAATGAACGGCAACTACTGTGCCGGTGTCCTAGAGGGGTTGGCTTACTTTCTTCCCGAAATCGTAGAATTACTAAAGACCTGAGCCGCGGGAAAAAACTCTCACCTTTCCCGCGGCCGGCAGTGGAACCACGGTGACGACTATCAGTAGGACTCAGGCATATTGGGCCACTTGGTTGTGAGCCCCTTGTAGTTGCTGAGGGTATACTCCTTGTCATCCTTGCCCTTGATGTAGTAATCAGGCATCAGCGGAATTTTGCCGATATTGGTGGCGATGACATACATCGGTTGGGCCATGCCGGTGGTGTGGCCACGTATGGCATCACGAATAAGCTCCGCACCCTTTTCCACCGTCGTCCTGAAATGATCGATCCCCGGCGCCGGTTCACAATAAAACAAATAGTAGGGACGGATGCGGGCGGAGAGCAGCTTCTGATGGAGCTCGCGGAATGTCTCGACATCGTCGTTTATCCCCTTGAGCAGCACGGCCTGATTTCCCATGCTTATCCCGGCCGTCTGCAGTTTATACACTGACTTTGCGGTCAGCTCCGTTATCTCCTTAGGATGATTACACTGGGTATTCAGCCAGATCGGCACCTTATGATACCCTCCGAGGACTTTGACCAAACCATCGGTAATACGGTGCGGCAGAACTATTGGCGCGCGCGAACCGAAGCGAATCATCTGGATATGTGGTATTTCCCGAAGCTTGCGTACGATATATTCAATCTTGTCATCGGAGAGAATAAAGGGGTCGCCTCCGGTGACAAGGACATCCCGGATTTCTTGATGCTCCGCAATCCACTTGAGGCCTTCATCGACATCCATGCGCAGCTTGAGATTGCCATCCACCACAACCTCTTTGCGAAAACAGTGACGGCAGTAGTTGACGCATACTTCGGTAACAGTGAAGGCCACCCGGTCGTCGTACTGCCTGGCGATACTGTCGGGCCGAACCTCTTCCGTGGCCCTGTTCTCCTTCCAGATAAGATAATTCTCCACACCATAAACATTCTTGGTCTCCTCAAAACTCGGCAGCACCTGCCGGCGGATAGGGCACTTGGGGTCATCCCTGTCCATAAGGGAGGCAAAATAGGGCGATGTTCCCCATTTTGTGCCAAGGGAGGTAATCGCCTCCTTTTCCTCCGGCGTGACATTGATATACTCCTGGACACGTTCCAGGGTATTGACACTCTGCTGTAACTGCTTTTGCCATTCTTCCATGATGAAACTCCCGTTACTATTTATGTGCGGTTCAACTGCAACCAATATCTCATCTCTATTTGTAACTACTTATGCGGGACGCGACGTAATGTAACTCACCCCGAAATTTGTAACTGATCGCGGGGGCCCTGGTGCCCTGTGAGCAGTTCCCTCTATTTTTGCAATACAGCAAACCTCTTCATATTTCAATGTTGAATTTGTGCAAAATATTTTCTGTGTGATTCAGCCGAAGCACCGCATCGTCTCCCATCCGCACAACAAGCTCAGAGAGAAGTGCTTCAACATAAATGATAAGAGCGACAACAGGACTGAAAAAGTAGCTGCCCTGGATGGCAGCCACAAGAAAATTTGAGGTTTCAGAAGCCAGCGGCGAGGAAATACCATCGGTGATGGCTACAAGATCAATACCCTGCTGACGACATAGCCGGCATGCCTCAACTGTCTCTCTGGTATATGGTGCAACTCCGATGGCTATAACAAGATCATTCTTTTGCAGGCTGGAAAAATCTTCGCCCAGCATATGGCCCGACTTCCCGGCAAGAGAGACGTGATCGCGAATCATCTGAAGGTAAAAACTCAGGTAATACGCAACGGGATAGCATCCCCGTAAACCAAGGACGAAGATGTGCTGTGCTCGTGTTATCAGATCAACAATGGCGGCAAAGTTATGCTCATCAAAACTGTCGAGCGTAACCATGACATTGCTCCATTCATCCTCAACCACCTGCTCGACAATGGTTTTGTCGACGTCAAGCCGACCATGCTCCTGGTCCAGAAAACTCTTGACCTGTCTGCTGTAAAAACTGCGGTGGGCGGCAAGGTTATTGCGGAACAGATTTTTGAGCCCATGATACCCGTCTAAACCAAGCTTCTTGCCAAGGCGGGTAATAGTGGAAACATGCACCTCATTTTCGGCTGCCAGCTCTGATATAGACTTTGCCGCCGTTTCGGAGGGAGCATCAAGCATGGCCTTCATAACCTTGAGGCTGCGACGGCTCATGCGAATAGCATGTTCCCCCCGGCTCATCTGCACATACAGATCGCGCAGTTCTTCAAGACTGTTCGGCGGAATCGATGTTTTATCCACAATTTCATTTATATAGGCCATGGCCGACTCCTGGGCCGAACCGCTAAGTTTCGTTGATAATCAGCATGTTTTTTCCACTTCGATAATCAGAGAGTCGCTTCCGGAAGATCGTCAAGCCATCCGCCCTTTTCCGTCAATTCACGTACAAGAAGTCTGGAAATCTCTTCTTCATGGCCTTGCCGGGCGTGAAGCTGTTTCAGCACAATTTTATTACCGATCCGGCCGCAAATCTCCAATTTACCGATATCATGACCGATAATATACTTGAAGCGCTTGGCGTAACCGTCAAAATAGCGTCGCGCCGTATCAACAAGATCAACACCTTCCTTCAAAGAGACCTGAAAATGGTGCCGCACCCGTGCCACCGGCATACACTGATACAGATAGTATGGGTTGACTCCGATACGCAGCAGTCCATTCATCAAATTGACCAATGATTCCACGTCCGCATTCACGCCGTTGAGCAGGACCGCCTGGTTATTAACGGTTATTCCAGCATTGCGAATTCTTTTTACACCCTCGGCGGCAATATCGGTAATCTCCCGAACATGGTTGAAATGGGTCGGCAAGAACAGGGTTTTTTCCTGATTGAAATCACGCAGGAGCTCGATAAGCTCATCATCAAAAAGACGTATCGGGTAACTCACCGGAACGCGTGATCCGATCCTGACATGGTTGAGGTGGGGAATATCGCGCAGGGCGTCCAGCATCTTTTTGAGCACGGATGTCGGCAGCATGAGTGGATCGCCGCCGGACATAACAACATTTGTTATCTCAGGGTGTTCGGCGATATACTCGGCGGCATTTTCAAAGTTTTTGACTGTCTGTTCATTGGGCAATCCCACCATCCGTTTACGAAAACAGTGACGACAGTACATGGCACAGTATTCCGAGGTCACCACCAGGGCGGTATAGCCATACTTATGCAGCACCCCATTACCCTTGTCATGCTTATCATCACCATAGGGATCGGCAGTGGTCTCCCCCATTGATCCGGCCACCACCAGCTCCTGAGAATCTGGAACACACAGCTTGCGGATAGGATCATTGCGATCATCCGGATCCACCAGACTGAGATAGTATCGTGGAATGTTGAGCGGATGTATTGTATGGATTTCGCGCAGATCCTTCTCTTCATCGGCCCCCAGATCAAGGTGGGCCTTGAGCGCGTCAACCGAGGTAATATTATTTTTTAACTCCTGGCGATAGTCCAGTTCCCGCCAATTGATGTCCGCAAAGAGAGGACGTTTGATGGATATATTTGCATTGTCGTTTGTATACATGGGCGGGACCTCCTGCTGAAATTTCCTGTGAGCGACGTCTTATCTTACTGAATCTTAATTACTATTGCACTTTTCATACCTTCACACTACACCTCTCACACCATCAACCGTTTCGGACGGCCAGAAGGCTAATAGCCGACATGCTGGAGAAAATTCTTGAGCCGTTTCGATGGCGGATTCCGCAACAGGGCGGCAGGCTCTCCATCTTCGGCGATTCGCCCGTCATCCATGAAGATCAAGCGCGAACCTGCCTTGTTAGCAAAGCTCATCTCATGGGTGACCACCACCATGGTAATACCCTCTTCAGCAACCGCGGTCATAACATTGAGCACCTCTTCGCGCAGTTCAGGGTCAAGCGCCGATGTCGGCTCATCGAAAAGCATTATCTTGGGCCTGTTGGCCATGGCCCGGGCAATGGCGACGCGCTGCTGCTGGCCTCCTGAAAGCTCCGAAGGATAGTGACTCCCCCTGTCCTCCAGCCCCACCTTGGCAAGAAGATCGTGGGCTATGGCGGTCGCTTCCTTGGCGGAGGCACCTCGCACCTTCTTGGGACCAAAGGCGACATTTTCCAGCGCCGTCATATGTGGAAAGAGAAAAAAGAGCTGGAAAACCATGCCGACTTCCTTGCGAATCTCACGGATCTTCCGCTTATCTTCAGGCAGGGTTATGCCGTCAACCGTCATTGAACCGGAGGTGATAATTTCCAGGCCGTTAATGCAGCGCAGCAGTGTCGATTTGCCTGATCCGGACGGCCCGACAACGACCACAACCTCCTTTTCATCTATGTTCAGGTCGATATTATGCAATACTTCCGTCTTGCCGAAGCTCTTGCTGACATCCTGAAATTCTATCAAACTCTTGCTCATAGTATTGTAACCCTTCGCTCAAGGTATTTCATAAAAAGGGCCAGAGCAGTCGTCATTACCAGATAACAAACCGCTACCGCAGACCACACCTCAAGCGCCCTGAAATTACTTGCCATTATTTCCTGGCCCTGTCGTGTCAGCTCACCCACACCAATAACGATAAACAGTGAGGTGTCCTTGAGGCTAATGATGAACTGGTTGCCCAGGGGAGGAATGGCACGTTTGAAGGCAATCGGCCCGATAACCGAAGCAATCAGCTGCAACCTGCTGATCCCCATGGATATTCCCGCCTCTACCAGTCCCTTATTCACCGACAGAACAGCTCCGCGAACGATTTCGGCTATATACGCCCCGGCATTGATGATTATGGTTATAATGGCTGCCGTCAAAGCATCGAAGCGAATGCCGCGCATCCCTGTGACAACCTCTATCAGCATCGGCAGAGCAAAATAAATAAACATTGCCTGAACTATAATAGGGGTCCCTCGAATCAATTCTACATAACCAGCCGCGCACTTCTGACCCACCATACCTACGATGCGGGTGTAACCGTAACTCTCCCCGCCGATTTCCCGAGTCCCTGCAAGGCGAAGAATCCCCGCAACCGTTCCTAGGGCCAATCCGCCGATAATGCCTATTATCGTGATATACCATGTCAGCTTCGCCCCTTCAATCAGGGCCGGCATTGCTTCCACGATGTATTTAAATTCAAAGCTCATGATGTTTCTTCCAGGCAAAGGTGGTATTGCAATAAGAACAGGGGGATCAGTCTTGATTCGACCTGATCCCCCTGCAAATCATCCCGCTACTGTCCTGCTGCTATTCCGGTTCGGTGCCAAACCATTTCTTATAAAGCTCTGCATATTCGCCTTCTTCCTGCATTTCCAGAAGAGCAATGTTGACTTTTTCACGCAGCGGGCTACCCTGCTGAAAACCAATACCGTAAAATGCCGCTTTAACATCGGCGCCAACGGCCTTGACCCGGCCCTTGCCCGCGGTTTTGATGTAATACAGTACATTGGGTGTATCGTGCACAGCCGCATCGGCACCACCTGTAGCTACCTCCATATACGCTTGATCAATATTGGGGAACTTGGTCAGTTTTTTAGCCCCCAGAGTCTCAACAAATTCGACGGTTGCCGTACCGGTTTTGACGGCAACGACCTTGCCCTTTAAATCCTTGGGACCATTGATGTCGGTATTTTCAATGGGAACCATAACCTTGAGTCCGGCTCTAAAATATGGATGAGAAAAATCAATGGCCTTTTCTCGCGAAGATTTAATAAAAATTGCCGCAAGAACAACATCGAGATTGCCGGTGGTGAGGCCCGGGATCAGACCGTTAAAATCCATGGGAACGAGTTTATAGTCCGCGCCGATACGCTTGGCGATAGCCTCCCAGAGTTCTACGTCGAAACCGGTATAGTTTCCATCCTTGCCCTTGAACTCAAAGGGTACAAAAGCTGTATCGACTCCCACTCGCAACTCCTTGGCCACGGCAAAACTGCCGACAGTCAGGGCCATTGCAAACACTGTAAAGGCTGCTACCAGTCTGCTTAGTCTAGATTTTCTCATACTCTTCTCCTCGTAAATGTGTTGTTGGAATGTGGCGTATTTGTTATACCTATCTACGGACACTTTTTTTGTCAACAAAGATTTACAGATTTTCTTATTTTGCAATTTTTTTTGCATACACGCGACAACATTCTTGAACCCCTGTTGTAGTCATGGCATCCCACCTCCTATTTCCACCACAACATTCTCCTCTGTTCAAGCATTATCACTTACACAGCATATACAAGAATATTAAAAGCTCTCCAGCGCAAAGGTTTGACCTTATATGCGCGCAAACATTCTTTCTCACCTAATTAATGGAGATTACAAAGAAAATGGAAGACATACACAAAATAATCGGTAACGTGGATACATTGCAGATCTTTACAACCGATCTTAATGGACGCCCTGTGACCCTACAGGTCAATGGCGACAACGTTGCATCGCTGCTGGAAAAAGGGGTCGGCTTCGACGGCAGTTCCGTCCCAGGCTACGGAACCGTCAACGACAGTGACAAGTTACTGATTCCTCTTCAAGAAACATTCAGAAAAGTCCCTCTCCCCCAGGAAAATCTTGGTTTTTTGATAGGCCGTATCAATGAGGGCTATGAAACCCGATCCCCGCTTGATCCCAGATATCTGCTTGAAAGAGTTATTGCTCAGGCGGAGCAGGAATTCGGCCTGCAATTCAAGGTGGCGCCGGAACACGAATTTTTCCTGCTCTCAAGTGAAGAATTCAGCACCGAAGACATCCACACTGACAAGGCCGGTTACTTCCAGGCCTCCCCCAGAGACAGGGGAGAGGTGGTTCGCAAGGAGATCGTTTCGGTTTTGAAGAAATGCGGTGTCGATTTTGAGAAAATGCACCATGAAGTTACGCCTTCCCAGCATGAAATCAATCTCTCCTGCCTCCCTCCCCTTGAAGCAGCCGATCGCACCGTCCTTTTCTCCTACGTTGCCAAAAAGATCGCCTACAGCCAGAACATGTACGCCTCCTTCATGCCTAAACCCTTCAACGGCTTTAACCGTAACGCGCTGCACTTTCATATCTCCGCCCAAGACATGGAAGGAACTCCCGTGTTTTTCGAAAAATCGGCCCCGGATGCCCTGTCAGCGACCGCCCACCATTTCATCGGCGGCCTTTTGGAATATGCCAGGCAGACCTCATTGATTATGGCTTCCACCTTCAACTCCTACAAGGCCTATGTCGTCGGCAGAGAAGCTCCCATATTGCGAAGCTGGGGGATGAAAAACCGAAGTTCCATGGTGCGCGTCCCCTATGCTACCGGACCCAAAGACACACGTATCGAGATCCGCTCCCCCGACCCTGCCGGCAACATCTATCTCCAGATCGCCACATTGATAGGTATCGGCCTCCAGGGGATCCGGGATAAACTCGACTGCGGAGCGCATGATACCGCCAGCACCTATCAGACCAGAAAGGCTGCCGGCCTCTGGGATACCAATTTTCTACCGACCAATATGTATGAGGCTCTGCTGGAGGCTGAACGAAGCGAATTTCTCAAAAATTTTCTTGGAGATGCCCTTTACGAGCAGTATATGTCGTTAAAAATTGCCGAGTGGGAAGAGTATCGCACCTTTGTTACTCCGCGTGAACATGCGATGAGTCTGCACTTTTAAGGGTACCTTGAAAAATTAGGGAAATGGTAATTGGATATGCTAGAGAAAGATGATACATCACCAGATTGCGAATCCATCTGGGTACTCGGTGGTGGACATTTTGGCAGGCATGCTGTTGCAACCCTTCAGCGAAGCCTGCCCGCCGCCGCCATTACGCTGGTGGAGAAAGAGCCCCAGACAGACCCTCCGGAAAACGTCACCTGCGTCGAAGATGACGGAGTTGCCTGGCTCGCTCGTCATTTTGGCGAAAACGCCACGGTCTCCAGGATCATTCCCGCCCTTCCGCTACATCTGGCGGTGGAGTGGCTGAAGGCCGTCCTTACCCAGCAGGGTATTGCCTTTCAAAGTGTTCAGCTTCCCGACAGCCTTCTTCGCCGTCTCCCTCACCCCATTCGACAGAATGGTTTTCAGGCCGTGATATCGCATGCCGATTTTCTCTGTCCCGCCAACTGCCGCGAGCCCGATACCATATGCACTGTCACCCGAAAACCCCGTCCTCAACCACTCTTCCAACGTGTGCAAGACCTTGAGCATGCACCCTTTGTTCCAGTGGTTATACGAAGTCGCCAGTTTGCCCCTGGAGTCGGTGGTTTCTTCCCCGAAAATTTATACCATTTTTTCCAAGAGGCACTGTCCCGGCGACAAACTCCACTGCTCATGGGAACAGCATGCAAATGTCACGGCATTGTTGATGGAATGATTATTGACTAAGGACTCCGTGGACTGCACAGACAGAATGGTCCGCAGATTACGCAGATTTTAAAAAACAAAAAAATAATCTGTGAAAATCTGCGGATAAAAAGACGAGGGGCGCGGATTTGCCGCGCCCCTCAGTGGTGTTCAGCCCTTTGCTTCTTCCCGTTCCTGGGGCAGGATAAGGTTGAGAACAAAGCCGAGAATACCGGCAAGGCCTATTTTTTCAATGACAAAGTTACCGGCATTAAACTGCATGTCGCCAATTCCGGCAACCAGGATAACAGCAATAATTACCATATTTCTGGGAGTTGTCAGATCTCTGCCTGATTTGACCAGGGTATTGATCCCGATAACGGTGATCATACCAAAGAGCAGAACCATAATCCCGCCCATAACCGGGGTCGGAATGGTTGATAAAAATGCGCCGATTTTGCCGATAAAGGAGAGAAGAATGGCAAAAATTGCCGCTCAGGTCATTATGGCCGGATTATACGCCTTGGTCAGCGCAACGGCTCCGGTGACCTCGGAGTAGGTGGTATTTGGCGGCCCGCCAAGCATAGAGGCAAAGGATGTCGCCAGACCATCGCCAAGCATGGTATTTTCAATCCCCGGATCCTTAATATAATCTTTGCCGGTGACCCCGCCAATGGCCAGAACATCGCCAAAATGCTCAATAGCCGGGGCCAAGGCGACGGGAACGATAAACAAAACCGCCTCCCAGCGCCATTCAGGCAGGACGAAATCAGGCATGGCAAACCAGGCCTTTTCCGCCAGGGGCTGCATGGAAATGAGTGCCGGGGCGGTCCAGTTCTGCAGCTCACCTGGATCAAAAACAGCCTGAGCACTTGCAGAAAACCCCACAAGGTCCAAAACAAGGGAAGCCCCATAACCCGCTGCAATTCCACAGAGAATAGGAATAAGCTTAATCCACCCCCTGCCGAGCAGGGATACCAGTGCCGTGGTGGCCAGGGCAACGGTTGCAATAATCGCCGCCGTGGTACTCGGCACCAGCCAGGCCGAGCCGTCGCCGGTGCGTCCCATGGCCATATGAACGGCAACAGGTGCCAGCACTAGCCCGATAACCATGATAACCGGCCCGGTGACAATGGGCGGCAGAAATCGGTGCAGCATGTCGGAACCGAAGAAACGTATCAGCAGACTCAAGAGTATGTAAAAAACACCGGCTGCCGCGAGGCCGCACATGGTGGCGGGAATACCCCAGGTCTGTACGCCATAGATGATGGGGGCGATAAAGGCAAAGGATGACGCCAAAAAGACCGGCACCCTCCCCTTTGTAACCACTTGAAAAATCAAAGTGCCGAATCCTGCGGTAAACAGAGCCACGTTGGGATCAAGCCCCGTCAGGATGGGGACAAGCACAAGGGCCCCAAAAGCGACAAACATCATCTGCGCCCCCACAAGCCCATCCCGAACCCTGAAAATGTAATCCGAGTTTATTCCTTCTGCCGACATAGATCCTCCCCTAACTGCTAGTGTTTTGATATCATATCGAATGCTGATTACCAACCAAACTCAGCTAATCGACCCAGGACCGCCGTGTTGTTTTCATGGGACGCCATAAACCCATCCCTGGGGGCTTAGCTGCAGCCGTCCGGGCTGCAGATACCCATGAAAACAACGCGGCTGTCCTTGCCTTTGAGTGCTTCGAGCTGTGTTTCGTTGGTAATCAGCTATTGAATTTCTCTTTACCAGTTCCATGCTCTGAAATCTGATGTTAGAGTATGGCTATTTTGTACCGAAGATTTTATCTCCAGCATCGCCGAGGCCGGGAAGAATATAGCCAACCTCATTGAGCCTCTCGTCCATGGCGGCGATGTATATCTCCACATCGGGATGGGCATCGGTGACTTTCTTGACTCCTTCCGGTGCGGCAACGAGGAAAAGTCCCTTGATGCTTGTGCAGCCCGCGTTTTTCAATGTCTCAATGGTCGCCAGCAAGGTTCCACCTGTTGCCAGCATGGGATCGAGGATCAAGGCCATCCGTTTTTCCATTTCACTGGCCATCTTGACGTAATATTCCACCGGCTGCAGCGTCTCTTCGTTACGATAATACCCTACCACACTGACCTTGGCTGAAGGGATAAGATCAATCACACCGTTCATCATCCCAAGACCGGCGCGCAGAATCGGAACAATAGTGATCTTCTTCCCCTTGATTTTTTCAATTTCCACCGGGCCCGCCCAGCCCTCAATGGTGCGTTTTTCCGTGGGCAGATCCTTGGCGGCCTCGTAAGTCAGCAATCGCGCAACCTCGGAGGACAAATCCCGAAAATCCTTGGTGGAAATATCTTTTTGACGCATCAGCCCCAGCTTATGGTTGATGAGCGGATGGTCTGCTACATGTACTTTCATACTTTTCTCCTTGTCTCCATTGTGCCATACCAGCGCAGCTTTTCCACAAACGCGGCTCTGTGCATAGATGTGCTGCAGAACCATCCGCCTGCATCGTGAACGCTTCACATGACGCACTTCTCCGCAAAACCGCCTGAACGGACAACCTGGGCCGCACATGCGTGTTCGCCGCCCCTGCACATATTTTGGGCAAGCATCTCAATATTTGCTCCATTGCATACTGTTGAGCAGATATTAAATATGGAAAAAAAATGCAAGGATTTTCGCTTTCACAAAACTAGAAAAGCACCTTTTGAATGACAGGCAAAGTGCCGCACGGCACGTCTAATTTATTTCGTTATGGTTTGGTCATATTGCTCTATTGATAGACTTATCTTGCAGCATGCTCAATTACCTTTTACAATGTTGAGAACTATTATCCATTATTTTGATGCCCGGATAGACCTTCACCTGCACCACCAACATTTTCATAGACCTAAAGGGAAAACGATCATGGAACACTTTGATGTCGTCATTATCGGCTCCGGCACCGCAGGACAGAGCGCAGCATTCAATCTTGTCGCCGAAGGATACAGCGTCGCCCTTATCGAGCACAGCGACACCCCGGGCGGCGTATGCGCTCTGCGCGGCTGCCAGGCCAAGAAGTGGTTCTATGAAATCACCGAAACCGTGGCACGGAGCAGGCATCTTCACGATAAAGGTATCACCGCCCCTCCTGCAGTCGACTGGCAGCAGATACGCCAGGAAAAAAATGCATTTACCGCGGCAATTCCGGAAAGCACCGTCGCCAACCTTCGCGGCAACGGGATTCGATACATCGACGGCAAAGCCAGGTTTGTCAATGCCACCACTCTTGCAACGGCCGACACCACCGTCGAGGGGAAAAACATCATTGTGGCATGCGGGGCCAGACCCATGGATCTGCCATTTGATGGAAACGAGCACCTCATTACCAGCGACGATTTTCTCGAACTGCCCCACCTACCGCAGCGCATCGCTTTTATCGGCGGCGGTTTTATATCCTTTGAATTTGCCCATTTCACCGCACGACTGGGAAGCACCCCTGCAGATATCCATATTCTCGAAGTCGCCCCCCGCCCACTGGGTCCCTTCGATGGCGACATGGTGGAGCAACTCATCAAGGCATCCGAAGACGAGGGGATGAAAATCCACACTGATATTTCGATCACATCGGTACGTCAAGATGACAGCCACTATGTCGTAGAGCTGGCCTCTGGAGAGAGGGTGGAAGTCGACCTCGTTGTCCACGGAGCCGGTCGTGTCGCCAACATCGAGGCCCTCAATCTCGACGCTGCCGGAGCCGAACACGGCAAAGGCGGCATCACAGTCAACACTGCCATGCAAACCACCTGTCCCACCATCTATGCCGTCGGTGACTGTGCCCAAAGCCTGCAGCTGGCTCGCGTTGCCGACATGGAAGCACAGGTTGCCGCCGCAGCAATTGTCGCCGCTGAAGAGGATGGAGAGTTTCCACGCATGGACTACCATGCCGTCCCGGCTGTGCTTTTCACATATCCTCAGCTGGCGATGGTTGGCAAGACGGAAGAGGCGCTGCAGCAGGAAGGTATCAAATACTGGAAAAGCCATGACACCCAGGTAAGTTTTCCAACCTACCGTCGCGTCGGCATGAAATACGCCGCCTATAAGATACTGGTGGACGGCAACGATCATATTTTAGGGGCGCATATCCTCTCGGACAACGCCACCGGCCTTATCAATGCCTTTAAGCAGGCCATGATCGACAACGTCCCCATCGGCAAGCTCCGCGATGACAACATTATGGCTCCCTACCCCTCGCGGGAAAGTGATATCATCTATATGCTCGACCCACTGCTTGACTGAAAGGCGCCTTGATTGAACAAAATTTCCAGGCTAAATCGAGGACGAAGGGACCTTTATCACCATTACCGTCCCCCTGAATGGTCTCGACAGCAACAGTGGCCAGACTGCTCTGGCCGCAGACGCGGTATGGCTGTGATGCAAAAAAACGCCCCCACATCTTCAAGGGACTTACCAGAACAGCCCACCTGCTTTTATTCCAGCCAATTTCCACCTCTTCTATCGCGGATTATGGAAGAACCGGGAACATCCTTGGCTCTGAACTTTTTGGCCGACTTGACAGCCAATCGTCCCACCTCTTTTATCACCTCATCGCCCAGTGCATAGCCGTGTTTATCGTTATAGGGTTTGAAGCAATCGATATCTATATCGGGAGCGATCAGCGAAAGCATCTTCAACCCGCCATAGCCCGCACCAAAATCATCGATTGCGATTCGAAAGCCCCGATTGCGATAATGCTCGATTGCCTTGATGAAGACATTGTAGTTTGAGACCGCCTCCTGCTCGGTGATTTCGAGAATGATGTCTTCCTTCCGCAGCCCCCAGCTCTGCGCCATTTTCTCTGTTTCCCCTATGTTATGGCCCCATTGCTGCAAGCTGGTGAGACAAACATTTATAAAGAGCTGTGCTCCGTTTTTAAGTCAAGAAAGGGTCAGGTGTTTGCATTGCTCTTGTTCAATTTACGGTCAATTTCTTCAATCCGCTTACGTAACTTTTTGTCTTTCAAAATCAGAAAAAAGCTAATTGCAATCGGCCAAGAGAGTCAAGCAAAGACCCGACCCCAATCCCTGGCTACCTTCTCAATAGCCTGGAGTCGAAGGAAAATTCCTTAACCTCTGAAATTTTCACATTCTTGAAATCCCAATGCAATGGATTGATGAGCGTGTTCATCTCCCCATCGACCAGACTTGAGGGTACATCTAAAAGTAAAGAAGACTTTGACTGCAGCCATTCACTTCCAAGCTCTGCCAGCTTATCCGGGGCAGGGTAGCTACGCCAGTCGGTTGGTAATAACTTTCTATCAAAAGTTTTCCGCTTAATTTTCTCACTTACATGTATCTCCGCAATTTTTAAATCATTAGGTACAACAGCCATTGGAAGGTGAGCCAGGAGCTCTAAAGCTGCAAGAGGTCTGCTGCCGGAACAATAAACGACGGCATCACCAACCCTATTCCACCGGCCACCATACAACCTGGCACCGGTACCTGATAAATCGCTTATATATTCCGCTTTGCTAATCCGAAAGAGGCGTATCAAGAGAAAACACCGTGTTCAATACGTCCCAATTCTTGCAATACCATTTCAGCTCCAAAGGCTGAATTCAGCATTTCAAAAGGTGTACGATCGTCAAATGCTCGAATAGGGCTGTGCACCCACTGGATGAATTTGGTTTTGTCCCCAAAAACCTCCGTACCTTTAGCCGTTACCTCAGCAATCTGAAGAACCCGTTCTGAGACAAAAGGATTAAAATGCTTGGTACTGCGATATCTTTGAAGTGTTCTCTCCGATACCATTAAAACAGTGGATAATTGTTTTGCTGACAGAGTAAGATATTCGGCCAGGTTCGTAGCAGCGCCCTTGGAAACACCACTCTTGGAAAGCTCGATCATATCCATCCTATTCCGGATTCTTTTACCCAGAACTCTTTCACCACCCAATATTTCTGCAACATGTGTCAGTGCCATGATAGACCTCCTTGTGCGCCATGTGTCTTAAATATACTGCCAGTTGTCGCTACAGTCAAGCCGAGTGGGAGCGCAAAGGATGCATTTGCTTATGAACAGCAAAGACACGGCCCTTATGTCTTATGTGACCCCTCTGTTATAATGAAATCGAAGGCTATCTCACCAACCTCAATGAAATTCACCATTGGTATTTCCGACAGCATCGCTGCCCAACTGGTGCTTCTCCTCGAGGAAACCACCAAGGTGCAACAGGTGCAAGATCAGAAGCACAACGGCCCAGCCGGCTTCGCACTGATCAACGCCAAAAAAGAAGGAGTCTGGTTGCCGCATGCCGCATGATTGCACCAAGTACGGCAAATCCATGGAAACATGAGCCGGAGGATCACAATTTCCAACCCCAGTAGCGGAGAAATCGTGCAAAGTCGCGAAGATCCGACTCCTTTCTGGTCCACGGTTTGAGACTTGTGTAAAAGACAATGCCATCATCTGTATGACGACCAAGTTTTTTATCCTCGCCCACATACCAGTCGAGAGCCCACCAGCTGATAAGAAGCCGTTCCCATATTTTTCCGCTGCCCTTGACATAGCCGAATCGCGGGCCGGAAGTCTCATAAAATGAGGTCACGGAACCATCGGAACGTCTGAGGTTTTCAAGAGCCTCCAAAGGTTGCCACCGAACCGGTACAAAAGTATAATGGCGCAACGCTTCGGCTGTTGCTGGCCAGACATTCTTCACTCTGTGAGTCGCTGGTGCCAGCTGCACGGCAAGCCGCTTTTTGGGGTGACTGTCAAGGCTGACAAGGCGGGGCAGATTTTCGCCATAGACCGATTGCCTTCCGAAATTCCATCCGGTTTTCCACATTTTTTCATCCAGGTGCGATGTTGCCACAAATGCAAGGTAACAGCCGCAGGTGTGAACCAGGGTATAGAGTACCGGGTTTTGCGTGCTGTCAAGTGTTACCACCACTAGAAGCCCTATATTTTTGCCCGCTCCAAGATAAAATGGCACCAGGGAAAAAGGTGTTCCGGAAAAATGAACCCGGTACACCAGGTTGGTATATTCACCACGCTCCGTTGTAAACTCCCGGACCTCTGTATAGATGGTCGCCCATTCCGGATCGACAAATACCTCCCGGCCCTCTTGCCCCTCATGTTTTGTTGTAACGGCGGGCGTGCCTATTCTGTTATGAGAAATATCACCCCTCTCCACCACAAAGATCGGAGCAAACTGCTGCACCAATGATGCATTTGAAGATGGGGTATACACCAGCGTATTGTGGTGCGGAGGTCTCTTCGCAATAGTGGCACAGGAAGACAGTCCCGCGAGAACAAGCACGGCAACGAGCATATGGCAACAGATCCGCCAGCCGGCATTGCGCTCCCTTTTTTGTCTTTCATCATAGAATTCATACGGTAGCATCCACATATCAGTCCCTCGTGTCCTCAGCACCGAGATCTTCCAGCGCTATATAGCTGCCGCTGGTGAAGGCCGGTGTACATACTGCATAGAAGATGAGATCCACGGTGCCCGTATTGCAGATCCGTTGGCGTGTATTTTCAGGTATGCGCACCACATCACCTGGAGCGACATTACAGCACAGGAAATCGCCGATTTCGACGATGCCGCTTCCCGTGGCAATGATATAGCGCTCGACAATGCCATCGAGTTTATGCCAGGCAGTCCTGGTTCCAGGCGAGACTCTGGCCCGCGCTATGGAACACCCAGGATCATTGGCATCATTGGCAATTTCCGTTATAAAGCATCCTTCCTTAAACCAGTATTCCTCTGCTTCAGCCTGCTTTTTGACTTCCGTTTCCACAACCTCCCTCCACAATAGTTGATTTTGATTACCCACAAAATTCAGCTCAATGCACTTGAAGGCAAGGAGAGTTCACATGTGGTTTTTCATGGGTATCTGCAGCCTGAACGGCTGCAGATAAGCCCCAGGAATGGGTTTAGGCGTCCCATGAAAAACAACATGTGAACTCTCCTGGGCCGATCAGCTGAGTTTTGTGGGTAATCAAAAAAAATATTTATTCAAATGCCAGAAATGATGGGAAATGAGTGGACTGCGCATCCTGTCTACTTTCGTTTATGCATTGTGGCAATTATCTCTTCGGCATCGCGCTGCTTGCTTTTGAAAACTCGGCCCAGCTCCGTCGCCGTTGAGGGTATCTCTTTCTCTGCCTCGAAAATCTCCAGCAATTCATTGTAATATTTATAGAAAAAGAAAAATAGATCCTGATAGCACGATTCGGTGAATGAGTTCACAACTATTTTGATGAGTTTACCGTTCTTGTCGGCAACCATCTTGGTCTTCTGAAAGGGTTCAATGGTTTCCTGGAACAGTTTGGTTACGTACTCCACATCCCGGACATCATGGCTTTTTCCGAATTCATTCTGGAACTTTGAAATAGTGGAATAGGCAAACCGGGTTATCTTGTTCTGATCGAAGACCTTTTCCGCCTTCTGCAGGGCGCTTTCAAGAAGCCCGCGTGCGCTTGTGCTTTCCCTGATAATTTTCGCTTCAGCAGCAGCCAGCCGGTTGGCGATAGTTTGCTCGAGCTTTTCTTCTTTCTTCTTCAGTGCTTTTTCCCGCCGTTCCAGCTCGTTGATCTGAGTACGAAGTTCATTGCTGAAATTTTTAAAGGCCTGCTGATGCACCGCTTTATCAAAATAGGCATTGAGCTCTTCACCTATCGTGCTGATCTCGGTAATTTCGGCAGCCTGAGAAATTTCGATGGTACTGACAAAAACGCCATCGAGATAATCCGTGGCATCCGAAATGCGCTCTCGGTTCTTTTCGATGGTCATTATTGCCTGATTGGCTGAAGAATGAACGGTGCAAGCCACTTTCTCGACAGCGCGCCGCAGGACTTCATTTTCCGCCTGCAGATACTTTGATGTTGTAGGAGCGCCGGCAAGACGCTTTGATAGATCATCGCTCATAATTATCCATGCCCTCCCCCGGCGTTTTTGCGCCACTCAACCCCCACCGGCCTGGATCCGGCAATCAGCCAGATACCAAAATTTTCCCCCACAACCAAGTCCTTGGCAGGATTGATAACAACTTTTCCCCCATCGGTCTGCAGGGCAAAACTGAGAAAATCATACCTCTCCTTGAGATAGGTGTGCAACTCCCAATAGTTCCAGTTCTGTTCAAGGCGCGGGACGTTGACAAAATATATTTCCTCATCCTCATCGTTGGTCAACAGTGTCTGCAGAGGGATATGCACTTTATCCTGCATGGCCTGCACCAGCATCTCCGCTGTCAGCTGCACGATAACCTCGAAGGTGCCGGGTACGCTCTTAAAGGTTTCAAGCGCCTCTGTGGAGAGACAGCGTACCGTAACATCACAGGTCTCGTTCTTGAGTTTCATAACATTGATCAACGCAAAGAGACTCTTTTCGTCACTACCAGTGTGGATAACCACACGCCTGGCCTTGGCAATACCCGCCCTCTTCAGCGTTGAATTGGCGTCCGGCTTCCCCTTGATGAAGACGACATTGGGCCAATCGGCCATGGGATGATGATCGAAATCGGCGACCAGAACGATATCTATGTCTGAATTGCCGTCGTCTTTTGCTATCTGCTCGATGAGGAAACAGGTTTCATCGGTGCCGCCAACAACTGCTATGTGGCCGCTTTTGCCATAACTCCTCTCCCCCGTCATCCTTTTATCCCTCCTTTCAATAATGGTAGAGGCAAGATAGGTGATAAACGCCGCCCCCACCCCTATACCCAGAAACATCGGCAGCACAACAGCAATAATCCTTCCACCTGCCGAGATCGGATAAATATCTCCATACCCCACCGTTGTACTGGTGACTACGGACCACCACAGTGCATCAGGAAAACTGGTCAATGCCGAAGAAACCGGCTCCACAGCCATCACCAGAAAGCTGGAAAGCAGCAGAAGTGCTATGTACAACAGCACAAGCGACAGTCCCTGCCTCCGTATTGCCTCCCGTAAAAGCCTTTTAATGATGAAAATCAACGCCTCGCTCCTTGGTGCCTGTTTGCCGGTCAACTCCCTTGATGTACACGAAAAGATTCTGACACAGTACCGGCGAAAACACAAGCAAACATTGGTGCAGAGCAGAGTACAAACTGCAGATACCATGCAGGATCAGCATATTACTGGAAACGACGCCTCCAGCACGCTCGATTTCAACGATTTATGTTTTCGTTTGAACCTTAAACGGTTTTCGCTTGAATTATTTGTAGCGCTACTATAGAAATAAAGAGAAAGTGAAAACGAACCATTTCCTTTTCTTCTTTTTCCTATTACGCAGCGAGCATTGAGAGACAATGGCAACTTTTGAGACCGAAGTACTCATCATCGGTGGGGGCGTCACCGGTGCCGGAATCATGCGGGATCTTGCACTCCGCGGTATCCACTGCATTCTCGTGGAAAAACGCGACCTCTGCGCCGGTGCCTCCGGCGGAAACCACGGCCTGCTCCATTCCGGCAGCCGCTATGTCTCCAACGATATCCAATCGGCAAGGGAATGCCGTAGCGAGGGAGCCATCCTCAAAAAAACAGCCGCCCAATGTATCGAAGAGACCGGCGGCCTTTTTGTCAGCGTTACAGGTGACGATGAGGAGTTCGGCCACCGTTTTCCCGAATACTGCCGGTCAACGCAAATCGACTGTGAAGAAATCAGTATCGCCGAATCACGAACAATGGAGCCAATGCTCTCCCCCGATCTGGTTAAAATTTATCAGGTGCCGGATGCCACGGTTGATCCCTTTCGCCTGGCTCTGCAAAACGTCGCCCACGCCACTGCCCTCAACAACAGTCGCTATATTCCCCATTGTGAGATCCTCCTTTTTGAAACAGCCGACAACACCGTGACCAGCGCCATCTGCCGCAACAGCCAAAGCGGGCAAAGCATTACCATCAAGGCACATCAGTTCGTCAATGCAGGGGGAGGCTGGGCCATGAATATCGCGGCCATGGCGGGATGCGACGATGTCTCTCTTCTCTGGTCCAAGGGAACCCTGCTGGTCAGCCATGACAGACTTACGGCACGGGTTATCAACCGTCTCCGGCCTCCCTCCGACGGCGATATTCTGGTGCCCGGGGGCACGGTGTCCATCCTCGGCACCACCTCGGTGCGAACGGAAAATATCGACGATGTTCGGCCTACCGTGGAAGAGGTTAACGAAAACGTGCTCCAGGGTATGGCCATGATGCCTATACTGGCAACCACCAGATACATTCGAGCCTTTTCCCGTGTCAGGCCCCTTGTACAATCGGCGGGTCAGGACGACGACCGCAGCGTGGCGCGCAGTTTCTCTTTGTTTGACCACCACCACGTGCGCACCAACTTCTGTACCATCACCGGCGGCAAGCTCACCACCTTCCGGCTGATGGCGGAAAAAACGGCTGACCTGGTGGCAGCCCGACTGGGCAACGATGAGCCATGCACCACCCATACCACCGTGCTGCCGGATGCCCAGGGCTGCCAGTGGACGGAGCCGGGAGCATCACCACGCTACTGTTACACCTCCAAGGATCCCGACGACATGATCCTCTGCGAGTGCGAAATGGTACCGCAATCGGCAATCACCCAGGTTCTTTCCAGCTCTCCGGGAGCCGGACAAGACATGAATCTTGAAAGCATTGCCCTGCGTACCCGCGCCGGTAAAGGCAGCTGTCAGGGATCGTTCTGCGGTATCCGTATCACCTCATACCTCTACGACACCGGCTTTTACAAGGATATCCAGGGCCTCTACCATATGCGTGATTTCTTCAATGAACGTTTCAAAGGCATGCGCAGCGTTATCTGGGGGCAGCAAATGGCCCAGATGGAGCTGGCCGAAGCCCTGCACTGCGGCCTTCTAGGCCTCGAAAATCTCGATAATCATAGCGAGAAAGGCAAAGAGTAATGGACCAGGAAACACGTTCAATTGAAACCGAACTGGCCATAGTGGGAACGGGAATGGCGGGGATTGCAGCATCCGCCTTTGCCGTAAACCGTGGAATTTCATCCGCCCTTACGGGAAACACCGGCGCCCTGGCCTATACCACTGGGTATCTGGATCTGCTGGGTTTTCACGATGGCCATTTTATCAAGGATCCCTGGGAGGGGATCACCGATCTTGCCACCACCGCGCCCGGGCATCCCCTGGCGACACTGGAACCGGACAGGGTGCGGGCGGCCTTCACCGAATTTACCTCGTTTTTGAGTGATATCGGCATCGGCTACACCAATCCTGGACCGAATAACCTGCGGGCCTTCACCCCTGCCGGCACCATCAAGCCAACGTTGTGCGTCCCCGCAACCATGGCAAAAGGTGTGGAGGCTCTGCGCAGCAAACCATCCTGCACCATTTTCGGTTTTCACGGCCTCAAAGGGTTCAGCGCCAACCAGATCACTTCCAATTTGCGAGAAAATTGGGGTTCGCTGACACCAAAGACGATTACCTTTCCCGGCCACAACAGGGGGGAGCTGTACGCCGAAGTTGCCGCAAGATCCCTTGAAGTTTCTGAAAACAGAAAGCTTCTGGCACAAATCCTAAAAAGCGAAGCTGGTCTATCCACCTGTATCGGACTACCGGCGCTACTGGGTATGCACGCCCCCGATGCGGTCCTGGAAGATCTGGAAACGTTGACTGGCCTTGATATTTTTGAAATCCCCACCATGCCGCCATCGGTCCCGGGCTTCCGCTTACGCGAAATCATCGAACAGACACTGCCCGCCAAAGGCATGCACCTGATTCCGCAACAACGAGTGAAGAGCATCAGCTTTCCACAAGATGATGTACGGCTGCAGCTTGCCGACAATTTCGGCCCCATTGAAATCAAGGCGCAATCCATAGTGCTGGCAACAGGAAGATTTCTCAGTGGTGGTCTGGAGGCCCGGTTTGACCATATAACAGAGCCGCTGTTGGGCCTGCCGGTCCATCAGCCGGATTCACGCCGCGACTGGTATCAGCACGAGTACCTTGACAGCCGTGGCCACGCCGTCCATCTTGCCGGCATCAACACCGATGCACAACTTCGCCCGCTGCAAAGCGACGGTACCATTTTTGATGAACGTCTTTTCAGTGCCGGTATTGTGCTGGCGCACCAGGACTGGATACGCCAGCGCTGCGGCGCCGGTGTCGCCATCGCCACCGCTTACGAGGCCGTCGAAGCCGCTCATCGGCTGCTGCGCCGATGAATCCAGTTCCATACCGGGACATAATATGCTTTCGGAATCTTCGCTTACCTCTTCTACCTCATCGTTGCGCTGTCAATTTCTTTACACTGCTGCACCTTCCCTACAGAAAGCCGGGCTATCTTGACAAAGTTATGAAAACTCGGTAATTCTCAATCTTGTGATTACAGAAACCACAGAACCCTGTATTGAATTAATACTTGGTCCAGCGATTTTAAGCAATTTTTTACCATTTAATACGGCCAGGAGGATACCGATGTCTACCAATCATCTTACCACCCTTTCACAGACCCTGCTCATGGGCCCGGGCCCCTCGTGCGTTCCCGATGAGGTCTATACGGCTCTTTCACACTATTCAATCGGCCACCTTGATCCACGCTTTATCGCCATAATGGATGAAATCAAAACCCGGCTGCAAACGCTTATGCAGACCAGTAACAGATTGACCATCCCTATTTCCGGAACCGGCTCCGCGGGTATGGAGACCTGCTTTGTCAACCTGGTTGAACCCGGCGATCCCGTGTTGATTTTAAAAAACGGCGTTTTCGGCATGCGCATGGAAGACCTGGCAACCCGTCTTGGGGCCAAAGTCGATGTGCTGGAGTTCGAGTGGGGCACGCCTGTTATCGTTGATTCAGTAAAAGAGCAACTGGCGAAGAAGACCTATAAAATTGTGGCTGTTGTTCATGCAGAAACGTCTACCGGCGTCATGAACCCGGTTGCTGAAATCGGCAGCCTGATAGCCGACAACGACGCCCTGTATCTGGTCGACAGTGTCACCGGCCTGGGCGGCATGCCGGTGGCAGTGGATGAATGGAACATCGACGCCCTGTACAGCGGCACCCAGAAATGTTTGTCCTGCCCTCCGGGACTTGCCCCAATCTCCTTTTCCGATCGCGCCGTTGAGACATTACAGCAGCGCGCCACCAAGGTCCCCAACTGGTACCTCGATCTCACTATGATCATCAACTACTGGGCCGGCGAAACCCGGGCATATCACCATACCGCTCCCATCAACATGCTTTACGGCCTCTACGCCGCCCTTGGCGTCATTTTGGATGAAGGACTGGAAAGTGTCTTCAAACGGCATACAGAAGCGCACGAGTATCTGGTCGGCGGCCTGGAAAAGCTCGGCCTCTCCATGACGGTTGCGCCTCAAAGCCGCCTTCCCATGCTCAATGCCGTGAATATTCCCGAAGGCGTTGAAGATGCAGCAGTGCGATTGCGGCTGCTCAAAGAGCATGATATTGAAATCGGCGCCGGACTTGGCCCGCTTGCCGGCAAAATCTGGCGAGTGGGGTTGATGGGCCATACCGCCCGCAAGCACAACGTCGACCGGCTGCTCTCAGCCCTTAAGACACTGATCTAGATATGAGTATTCTTCGTTTTCACTGGATACGGTTTATGGGGGCGATTACCACCCTGATCCTGGCCATTGTCTACCTCCTCGGCTTTGAGGTGCAGGCCATGACCGGCTTTATTGTCATCGCCGTCTATGCCGTTATCCTCTCAGTCCGCATACAGCAGGGCACCCAGCCGGCTATTTGCGATCTTTGCCGCTCCAGGGCGCGTATGAAGGTGGAGTACGAGCATGGCTTCTCCAACGTCCGCCTTATGGTGCAATGCCCTCACTGCGGCAGAATTGTCAACACGGCGGGGCATACCGGAGGCATACGACCGGGACGCGAAGAGGACTGCTGACATTGGATGCAGCGGCGGCGGAAAAGCGGATGAAAATCATCACCACCCACAAGAACACCGACTTTGACGCTCTGTCCTCGGTCATTGCTGGAACACTGCTTTACCCAGGCGCAATGGGTGTTATCCCCAAGATGGTTAATAAAAATGTCGAGCAGTTTCTCTCCACCCACAAAACCGCCTTCAACATTGTCCTGCCCGACGAAGTGGAGCACAATGTGATAGCAACGCTGGTTGTGGTCGACACCAACAGCTGGAAACGCCTTGACAGGATGGAGAAACTGCGCGACCGTGAAGAACTTGTCATTCACATATGGGACCACCATGACCAGCAGGGCGATATCGAGGCCTCGTGGCAATGCATTAAACCAACGGGAGCTGGGGTAACCCTGCTGCTCAGAGAATTGCAGCGCCGCAACATATCGCTTTCACCACTGGAATCTACAGCTCTGCTCATCGGCCTCTACGAGGATACCGGCAGCCTCGGGTATCCCTCAACCACCGCCGAAGATGCCCAGGCAGCCGGCTACCTCCTCGCTAACGGTGCCGATCTCAACGTCGCCGCCTTCTTTCTCAACCCACCCTATGAAGAGGCCCACAAAGACATTCTCTTCAAACTCCTTGAAAGCACCGAAAAGTTCAGCCATCGCAAGATACGTGTCGCCGTCAACATTCTCAGCCTTGACCAGAAGGTTCCCATGCTGGCGACCATCGATAACGTACGTGCAACGCAAACCAAAACCCTCAATGCAAAAGTGCAAGGGACAAGACACAAGGTGCAAGGCTCAACGCACCCCAAAAGAGCCACCCCTGCCCCTTGAACCTTGCAACTTGAGCCTTGCCCCTATGAACCTCTTTTCCATACAGAACCTACATATCCTGGATTCGGCCGCCATTAGCCTTGATCTCTACCAGGACGACTGTCTGGCCATTACCGGGCCATCCGGCTCCGGGAAGTCGCTCTTTCTCCGTGCCCTGGCAGATCTTGATCCGCATGATGGGGAGCTTTTACTGGAGGGGAAGCCCCTGGAGTCATATGCCCCGTGGCAGTGGCGTCGGCAGGTGGGCTATCTGCCGGCGGAAAGCAGCTGGTGGCTGCCCAAGGCGGCAGACCACTTTCCGTGCCAGACCGTGCATCTCTATCAACAGCTCGCCGAAGTGGGCCTCTCTGCTGATATTATCACAAGCCCACCCCATCGCCTTTCCAGCGGCGAACGCCAGCGCCTCTCCCTACTACGCCTCTTGCAGAACCGGCCAATGGTGCTGCTGCTTGACGAGCCCACCGCCAACCTGGATCACCAGAGCAGTGCCCTGGTGGAAAAGGTTTTGCAGACCTATCGGAGGGACAATGGCTGCGCCCTCCTCTGGGTGACCCACGACAGAAAGCAGGCCGCCCGGGTGGCCAATCGCCAGCTGCATTTTCCCCAGCAGGGCGTTTGTGCAGAGCAGACAGGCACAGGAGGAAAATGATGCAGATTGTCAATCTGTCGGCAGCTGATCTAAGCCTCGCCGCCACCCTCATTGCGGCGCTGGGCATTATCAGTCTCAGGCTGCGCCTGGGCCAGACCAGGCAGATTTTTACGGCAGCAGTGCGTTGCACTGTGCAGCTGCTTATCATGGGGCTGATCCTCAAAGTCCTCTTTGCCGCGGCCTCGCCCGGGGCCATAATGATCATGGCCATGGTTATGCTGCTCAGTGCCGGCCAGGCCGTGACAAGCCGGATGCACCGCACCCTGGAAGGCAGTTGGTCCTATTTTTTAGGGGTGGCGTCGATGTTTCTCTCCTCCTTCACCATCACCCTCTTTGCCCTCTTTGCCCTCTTT
>Ga0136557_1000170_pt1 | contig 54230 bp, 41 predicted proteins | sample AntRauTorckE6832_FD_104796 | JGI IMG/M metagenome (GOLD analysis project Ga0136557, IMG submission 104796) | Saline lake microbial communities from Rauer Islands, Antarctica - Metagenome Torckler E6 #832 | ecosystem: Environmental > Aquatic > Non-marine Saline and Alkaline > Saline | place...
GGTAAATTGCAGCGTAGTCGGGCGATAGATCTGGCCAAACAACTTGATTTTTTGTTGATTGAAAAAAAGCTCTATGTTTTTGATGAATTGCCAGATCGTCCTGACGGTTTGATTGAGCCACCGCTTGGTAGCACGAACAGTATTCAAGGCATTCCTAGACGCTCTATTCAGCTTGGTTATATCGATTATCGTGAGCGCCGTGTACCCATACATCTAGAGCGTGTGCGCATTGATGATAGTGCGCCTTTTTGGGTATTTTCTGCCCAAACGGTTGGTAATATCGATAACCTCTATGAGCAATATCATCCGGCAAAGTTTGAGCGTTATTTACCGGCGTGGACAAAATTACAGTTATTTAGCATCGCCATCTGGGAGTTTTTAGCATTACTTGTTTTCTTCTCTTTTACCATGGGAGTGGGCTGGTTACTCAGCAAAGGTGCTGGCAAGCTTCTCAATTGGTATGTCAAAGATAAAGCCGGCAATCGGCTGAGTACGGTTCACCACAATAGCGTGGAAGATTTGGTCAATAAGCTGACAGTACCGCTAACCTTTACCATCAGCTTCTCATCGGTATTTACCTTGGTATCGGGCGGCTTTCCTTATCTGGATGCAGTCGCTTCCTCGACACGTCCGATTATTTGGATTGGATTGGTCTTTAGCGCCATGTGGCTCGGTATACGTGTTATCAACTTTTTTGCCAACCGCTATCAAGATATGCAGATTGAAAATCTAGGAGAGGAGCAGTTTGACAAAGTGCGCCGTCGTCGAACTTACGTATCGATATTTCGCCGCGTCTTCGTATTTGTCATGGTGTTGGGCAGTATTTGGATAGGTCTGAGTGAGTTTGCCAACATGGAAGGCTTTGGCAAAACCTTACTGACTTCGGCTGGCATTGCTGGCGTGGTCATTGGTATCGCCGCTCAACCAATACTGGGTAACATCATTGCTGGAGTACAGGTAGCAGTGACCCAGCCCGTACGAATTGGCGACAGTGTGATAATGGATGGCAACTTTAGTACCGTTGAAGACCTGCGTTATACTTATGCGGTACTAAAAACATGGGATGAACGTCGATTAATCGTGCCGATGCGCGAATTGATCACCGAAATGGTAGAGAACTGGTCGCATACAGAAGTGCATCAGACCTGTCCTGTGTTCTTATATATCGATTACGGCGCAGATATTGACGCCATTCGGCAGCAGTTTATTTCGGTGGTGAAAGACAATAAGCTTTGGGACAACAAAACTGAGCCTGAAATATTTGTCGTTGAGGTAACTGAAAAGACCATTCAACTGCGCGGCGCTGTTTCAGCGGTAGGCCCTGTAGAAGCATGGACACTGGCCTGTGAGATACGTGAGCAGATGCTTGATTATTTGTATCGTGAACAAAAGCATTATTTACCAGCTGAGCACCTTGTATTGAGACAAAAATAGTCAATGTCTATTGGTTTGACACTTAAAAAAATTGAATGTACAGCGTCACTATCGATAGACAGCTGTGAGTAAAACCCACTGACAAATATAGCATGCGATTTGCTTGCTTATTTGTTATAATATGGCGTTATTTTTAAGGGATAATTCAGTTGTTAAGCATTGTATAGTTAGATTTTGGGGCAGGTAAAGGGCGCTGTATTAGCCAGTCTGCTGAGCCAATGATTTAGTGAGCAATGATGAATTGATGATGTGCCGAGCGAATGTTTGTATTTAGTATTTGTTCCCCACGGTTTTATTATTTTCTGCTGGGTTTATAACCTTATGATTTTGATAGAATTTCTGTTGATTTTCTTGATGCTGTATTGCCCACCTATCAAAATAACCACTAATAGGGGTCTGTATGTTGCGAATTGTCGATGAAGCCTTAACCTTTGATGACGTTTTATTATTGCCAGCTTATTCAGAAATACTGCCAAAAGCTGCTAATCTAACGACCCGCCTAACAAAAAGTATCACGCTAAATTTACCGCTAATTTCTGCTGCTATGGATACAGTCACTGAGTCTGAGATGGCCATTACCATGGCACAACTTGGTGGTTTAGGTATTTTGCATAAGAGCATGGATATCGATAAGCAGGCAATGCAAGTGCGCCGCGTCAAGAAATTCGAAGCTGGTACTGTGGTTGATCCTATTACTGTGCATCCAGAGATGACCATCGGTGAGTTATTAAGACTGACCCAAGACAATAACATCTCAGGCGTGCCAGTGGTTGAAAAGGGCACTGATAAAGTAGTCGGTATCGTTACTCATCGTGACTGGCGCTTTGAGACCAATCTATCATTGCCTGTTAGCCATATCATGACGCCGAAAGAGCAGCTCGTCACCGTTAAAGAAGGTGAGAGCAACGAAAACATCAAAAGACTGCTACACGAGCACCGTATCGAAAAAGTTATTGTTATTAATGATGATTTCCGTTTGCGTGGTCTGATTACGGTCAATGACTTTGCTAAAGCTGAAAACAATCCCAATGCTTGTAAAGATGAGCAAGGTCGCCTGCGTGTTGGCGCAGCAGTTGGTACGGGCGCTGATACTCAAGCACGCGTTGAAGCTTTGATTGCGGCTGACGTCGATATCATCGTTGTTGATACCGCGCATGGTCACTCAAAAGGCGTTATTGATAAAGTATCTTGGATTAAAAAACATTTCCCGCATGTACAAGTGATTGGCGGCAATATCGCGACAGGTGATGCGGCAAAAGCCTTACGTGATGCTGGTGCAGATGCGGTCAAAGTTGGTATTGGTCCAGGATCTATCTGTACCACACGTATCATCGCTGGTATCGGTGTGCCGCAAATCTCGGCGATTGATAGTGTTGCAAGCGCTTTGCAAGACAGTATTCCATTGATTGCTGATGGTGGTATTCGCTATTCAGGTGATATGGCAAAAGCCATTGCTGCTGGTGCGTCATGCATCATGGTTGGCTCACTTATGGCAGGTACAGAAGAAGCGCCAGGTGAAGTTGAGTTGTTCCAAGGTCGCTATTATAAAGCGTATCGCGGTATGGGTAGCTTGGGCGCGATGTCAGGTCAAAACGGCTCATCAGATCGCTACTTCCAAGATGCCAAAGACGGTGTGGAAAAATTGGTGCCAGAAGGTATCGAAGGTCGTGTACCTTATAAAGGTCCAGTCGCTGGTATCGTCAACCAATTGGTAGGTGGCTTGCGCTCATCTATGGGTTATACCGGCTGTGCCACGATTGAAGATATGCGCAGCAAACCACAGTTCATCAAAGTTACCTCAGCGGGTATGAAAGAATCGCATGTGCATGATGTGCAAATCACCAAAGAAGCACCTAACTATCGAGTCGACTAATTATATCTTTGCCGCTATAGGATGCGATGACTCGCAGCTGTACAGTGTCAAGCGACGTTAAGATACAAACAGCCAACAATGCCTTGTTATTGTTGGCTGTTTTTTTTGTAAAATACAATCATAGATTATTCTAATAATTCATAACTGTTTGTCTTATCAAAACCATTGATGACAGTGAATGATTGAAGCTACTGAGCCTGCTTCCACGTCGAGGCTTTTACTTTTAGACTTAAGGAACAATAATAATGAGCTACTTTGGCACTGATGGTATTCGCGGTAAATTTGGTGAGCTGCCAATTACGCCAGATTTTATCTTAAAGCTCGGCTATGTCACAGGATTGGTGCTGATAGAAAACAATCAAAATTCGCCGCGTAAGCCAAGTGTTGTGATTGGTAAAGACACGCGGTTGTCAGGCTATGTGATCGAAGGCGCACTACAAGCAGGCTTTAACGCCGCTGGCGTCGATGTATATATGTTAGGGCCATTGCCCACACCTGCTATCGCACATTTGACCCGTAGCTTTAATGCCGATGCAGGCGTAGTCATTTCTGCCTCACACAATCCATACTATGATAATGGCATCAAATTTTTCTCAGCCGACGGCAAAAAATTAACTGATGCAATGCAAAATGCTATCAATGATAAGTTGGACGCTATTATGGCGGTCGACGGTAATAACGATGCCGTAATGCCTATTCTTGATCCGGCACAATTGGGCAAAAATAATCGTATCGATGATGCGAAAGGTCGCTATATTGAATTTTGTAAAGGCAGCTTTCCCTATCAATATGACTTAGATCATCTGACTGTGGTCGTCGACTGTGCAAATGGTGCAGGCTATAGCGTGGCGCCTCGTGTCATGCGTGAGCTGGGCGCCAATGTCATCGCCATTAATAATAAGCCTGACGGCATTAATATCAATGCTGATTGTGGCTCAACCCATCCTGAAGGTTTGCAAGAAGCAGTGCTAAAATACGAAGCCGATGTGGGCATTGCCTTAGATGGTGATGGCGACCGTATTGTGATGGTCGATGAAGCCGGCAATTTGGTTGACGGCGATGGTATCTTGTATGTACTTGCTACTCAAGGTCAAACTAAAGCCAAAGGTGTCGTTGGGACATTGATGAGTAACATGGGCTTAGAATTGGCATTAAAAGACGCTGGTATTGAATTTACCCGTGCAAAAGTAGGCGATCGTTATGTGATGCAAGAGCTTGAGGCCAACGGTTGGATATTGGGCGGTGAGCCGTCAGGTCATATCTTGTGCTTGGATAAAAGCCGGACTGGCGACGCTATTATTGCAAGTTTGCAGATACTTGCAGTCATGCAAGCAAGAGGCAAAGCACTAAGTGATTTAACTGAAGGCTTTGAAGTATTACCACAAAAACTGGTCAATGTACGCTTGTCTCAAATGCAAGATCCGTTTAAGCATGAAGAGCTAGTGGTTGCTTTTGATAAAGCTCGTGCTACTTTAGAAGGTCGCGGTCGCTTGCTTATTCGCCAATCGGGTACAGAGCCAATGATTCGAGTCATGGTTGAGTCAGATGATGAGATAGAGTGTGATGTAATGGCGAATGATTTGGCAGATAAAATAAAAGCCATATTAGGTTAATAGTCTTTGATATAAACATACTAGAATAGCAAAATAAGGGACAATCATGAGTATGGACTTTAGCGATCAGCGTTTGTCATATGAAAAAGGTCAACTAGACCAACAATCAATACCAGCATCACCGTTTGAGCTGTTAAATGTTTGGATGAATGAAGCAATAGAGGCGCAAGTACAAGAGCCGTATGCGATGAGCTTAGCGACTTGTGGTGAGGATAATAAGCCTAGCGTACGTATTGTTCTATTACGTGAAATTACAGATAAAGGTATCGTTTTTTATACCAATTACGAAAGTGCCAAGGGTCAAGATATCGCTGAAAATCCTAATACCGAAGCGCTGTTTTTTTGGCACAAGCTTGAGCGTCAGATTCGTATCAGCGGCAGTATTGCTAAAATTGATGCTGATAAATCTGCTGCTTACTTTCAAAAACGCCCGCACGATAGCCAAGTAGGCGCATGGGTTAGCCAACCACAAAGCGGTAAAGTTGCCAATCGCGATGTGATGGAGCAGACGTTTGAGCAATTGAAAACAGACTATCCAGAAGGCGCAGCCGTACCAACGCCTGATTTTTGGGGTGGTTACGAGATTACTGTCAATGAGATGGAGTTTTGGCAAGGTCGCGCCAATCGAATGCATGACCGTATTGTCTATCATAAAGAGGCGGATGGTAGCTTTAGTACCAAACGCTTATTGCCTTAAACGTAATCAATAGCGCATGATATGGGCTTAGAAGAAGTTCATGTCTATAAAAAAGCCACTTTACCTGTCATATTCATATGGCAAAAAAAGTGGCTTTTTTTATTTCTTTAATAGTGGAGCTATTTGGTATCAACATCTACCGACACAGACATACCAGGACGTAGGCGGGCAAGGTCTGGCTGGTTAGAGTCTAAGTCGATGCGTACCGGAATACGCTGAGCGATTTTAATATAGTTACCTGTCGCAGGATTGGCAGCGCCAGCACTGAATTCACTGCCTGTTGCGGGTGATATATTGCTGACCCGTCCGCTAAACCGTGTGCCACCTAAGGCATCTACATGAATAGTGGCAGCTTCACCAATGGTCATATTTGCCACTTGCGTCTCTTTAAAGTTGGCAATAATCCATACGCCTTTTGGTACGATATACATAAGCTGCGTACCAGCAGTGACATATTGTCCTGTTTTAACGCTCAACTGACTCAGTTGTCCCGATTCAGGAGCACGGATTATGGTGTTGTCCAAGTTAATCTGTGCTTGTTTTGCGGCGGCTTCAGCATTTTTGATATTGGCATCTAATGAAGAGCGGCTAGCAGTCGTTTTTTTGCTGCCCTCGACCGCCACTTGTAAATTGGCTTCCGCTTGTTGGACACCGGCTTGTGCCTTTGCTAATTGAGCTTCAGCATGAGCAACATCTGCTCTTGATACTGCACCAATGGCAATCAAGCCCTGATAACGGTTAACGTCCTCGCGGGCACTGTCGACACTCACTTTGGCGCTATAAACATCTGCCTCACGTGCCTGAATCTGTGCTTGGCTGGTGCCAGTATCTTGAGCATTACTAGAGCGATTGGTTAACGCAATATCGATATTCGCCTGCGCTTGTTCGAGCTGCTGCTGAAAAGTACGATCATCTATTTTTACCAATAAGTCACCAGCTACAACATTTGCAAAATCTTCTACCGCTACTTCTGTCACATAACCTGACACTTGCGGACTGATAATGGTGGTTTGTCCTTTAACGAAAGCATTATTGGTTTGCTGCATGGTTGGGGTAAAAGGTGGCAGTTTCCACGCATAGAGAATGAGTGCCACACCAATAACAATCAATGCAATCAGTAAGGCTAAATTAAAAAATGACTTCTTTTTGGGCGACCAACCTGCTGGCGCAGGAATAGATTCAGTGGGTGGCATCGGTATATCATCTTTGCCATCGCCTGCCTCAGTGCTGTCTATTTTATTTGTATCAGCGGCGTCTATAGGCTCATTGGCATTCGTAGGTAAGTCATCAGAAGGGTCGGTTTGAATCTGAGTTGCAGACATAGTCGGTTCAGGTTGAATGGCTGCTATATTGGTATTTGCGTCATTATTGGAAGCCATGTGTGACTGTGATGGTGTATCCACAACCGCTTGATTTGATAATGATTCACTAGCTTGAGCATTTTCAACAGTTTTAGCTGTTTTGTTAGGGGTGCTTGCGTCATCAAAGCTTTTGGGTTTGTCTTCGTTCATGACGCGCTCCTAAGGAATTTTATAAACATAATAGATAACGTTACAATAATAATAAGAGAGAATAGGCGCTATAGAATACACAATAGAATTTGCATAATCTGCTATTTTTTGCCCATCATTTCTGCTAACGCGGCAAGCTCTTTACCAAGAGGATTGCGCTTATGATACAAATAATAGAAATACACCATTAATAAATAGATCGCGGTAATCGTCGCGCTGACTGCCATTAAAAAGAATAAGTCATCATAAGCGGCGACGGTCGCTTGGCGCTGAATCCCTTGTAATATTTGAGGCATGGTTGCCGGATCGCCGGTACTCATGGAGCTGACCATATCTGCATAGTGCATCTGCGTGCGAATGGTGGTAAAGGCTTGAATTCCCGCCGCACCTGCTAAACCGCCAACCGTTTGTGAAATACCAAAAATCACCGAGAAGCTAATAATATAGGCAGGACCATTGGCAATGGCACGAAACATCCCTTCAAATACCATCGGTCCCATAAAATATACGGCAGCAAACGCAATGATAAACTGGCTAAAATAAAACATGACAGGTGTAGAATTCAGTGACACACCCGTATCTATCCATGCACCAATCGCAATCAATGCCACGGCAAAAATCACCGGTCGACGTAGGTCCATCGCATTGGTCGTAAAAATACTAAGCACCAATGCCAGCGCACTGGCCGCCAAAATAATGGCATAGAACACAATCAGCTGATCATTGCCATAACCGAGGTTAGCCAATAACCCTGCCGCGCCAACGCTTTGCTCCGACAGCAAGATACGCATCACAGCGCCCGTTATCATAAAGGCGATAATCGTCCGGCTGCGCATCCAACGTACTTGTAGCATCGGGTTTTTACGATGGGTTTCAATCCACAGCGCAATAGAAATGGTGACGACGGAAATAATCAGTGGATAACTGAGCCAAGGAGTCGTCCACCATAAAATACGCCCTTGTACCAAAAACACTGCCAATGCTGCAAGACCAGTCGCGAAAAAAACAAAGCTGACAATATCCAGCTTTTCAAAGACTTTTTCCATATTACCGCGTGGCAGCTCAAGAAGGTTAATTAAGCCAAAGCATATCAAAGCTAAGCCTACTTGGAATAAAAACAAGCCTTCAAGTTGACCATCGGCGGCAAGATAAGGCGAGATGATGCGAGATAAAGGCACCCCAAACTGTACCAAGCCAAAGCCCAAAATCAGTCCACTAATACGCCGAGCTGCTGGCATGCCTTGCAAACAATAAAAGATAGACAATACTGTCATAGCGCTCGCGACCACGCCGCTAAAGCCACGGGCAATCAGCTCTAAATAATAAGGATCAATGCTAATTCCGGTGGTTGAGCTCAATAGATGACTACTGACTAACCACTGCATACTGGTCGCTGAGAGCAAAAAGAATAGGGTGATTTTGCTAAATAACGACATACCAAACTGTTGGCGAATTTTATAGAGCAGTACCGTGATACAGGCATTGGTCATATTGTAAGCGACTGATATCCAGCCACCCTCAACAGGGGTTAAGCCCATCTCACCTTGAATTTGAGAGAGGTTGGCGACTAATAGACCGTTTTGAAAACTGGCAGTAATACCGATAAAAATACCGATCAGTAAGTAAAATACTTTCCGATAAGTAGGATGATCGGGTGTGGCAGGAGAGCCTAGCATAAACGGCTGTTCATGAGGTTTAAACTGATAGTCGGTACTCATGGGCTATCTATCATCGGTAACGACGGATAATGTAAATTCATGATAACGCTCCCAAGTATCAGGCGGTGTCTGATCAGCGCTAATAAGCGTGGTCGGTGCTCATCATACGGTTTTATTATTAGCGCTTACTCATTTAAAGCGCTATAAAAAATAGGTCACAGAACAATAAAAGCATAAAGATATAAAACTTTAATACTTAATAATGCTGTATAAGAAAAAATAGCTCAAGAAAAGCTTGAGCTATTTTATCATAGTTTTTGATTATCGTTCGCATCTACGCGATTAACCGTGGGATTTATGTCAGAGTAGTCATATCATAATTTGCTTCCAAACGCATGGCGCGCTGATAGCTATCAAGGCTTGCCAGTTGTAGCGCGTATTCTTTAATATGAGGATAATCCTCTAACGCCTCACGCTTGAGAAGCATAATCAAATCAAACGACAGCATAAAATCTGCACCGCTTAGCTTGTTACCCACGATAAAGGATTTGCCTGCCACCTCGTCATTTAGATAGCTCAGTAGCCTGTGTTTTTCTTGAGCGATATACCCTTTTAAAAATGCATTATCACCAGCACCTGCTTTATTGGTAAATAATTCAAGCAAAAGCGGCAGCATCAGCGAGCTTTCAGCAAAGTTAATCCACTGTAAGTAATGACCATAATCTGCGCTGTCGATAGCAGGGCGCAGATTATCAGGTGCAAACCGCTCAATCAATAGCTCAGTAATCGCACCTGACTCTGCATAAAGCTCGCCATCCATCTCAATAACCGGAGACTTACCAAGAGGATGTACCGCTTTTAGGCTATCTGGTGCTAGATGCGTTTTGGCATCACGCTGGTGGCTAATAATTTCATAAGGTTGTCCCAATTCTTCTAAAAGCCATAACGTCCGTAATGAGCGTGATTGATTGAGGTGATGTAAGCGAATCATTTAGTTAGCCTTTTTGCAGTGAATTTGATGCTATTAAGCCTGTATTTTAGCCATTAAACGCTTGGCGGCTTCTTCTGATGACGCTGGATTTTGACCCGTGATCAGCAAACCATCTTCGACCACAAACGATTCCCAATCAGAGCTTTTTTCATAGTTTCCGCCATTGGCTTTTAGCACATCTTCTAATAAGAAAGGCACGACGTCAGTGAGCTGAACCGCTTCTTCTTCGGTATTACTAAAGCCTGTGACCGTTTTGCCTTTGACCAGATACTCGCCATCGATTTTAACGTTTTTGAGCGCGGCAGGAGAATGGCAAACAAAAGCAACGGGCTTATCTTGTTTGATAAACGTCTCAATTAATTCAATCGAGTTTTTATCAACGGCTAAATCCCACATTGGACCATGACCACCAGGATAGAATACTGAATCAAAATCTTCCGCTTTCATATCTGCCAATTTTTTAGTCGTTGCTAGGCGTTCTTGGGCTTCAGAATCTTCTTTAAAACGTTTGGTATCTTTAGTTTGAGCATCCGGCGTGTCACTACTTGGGTCAAGTGGTGGTTGACCGCCTGCAGGAGAGGCAATCGTGATATTGACACCGGTATCTAAAAAAGCATAGTAAGGCGCGGCAAATTCTTCTAGCCAAAAACCTGTCTTCTTACCAGTATCGCCCAATTTATCGTGTGAAGTTAGTACCATTAAAATATTCATAATTGTCCCTGTTTATTGTTGAAAGTTATTATTGAGGTTTATTATTAAAGCCTATCAGTACTGTGTTGCAGTCGGTATTGAAAATTATTAACGCTATCAAAAACTAATAACGCTAAAAAACCGACTGCTGACAGTATTCATCTTTTAAGAATGACTTTCAGTAGCTGTCTTAACAAGTTATGTTGTTAACTGGTTATTTTCATGATTTTTTATGTTAGCTATCAGCTATTTAACGTCAGCCACTTTAATCACTGTCTTACCAAAATTCTTACCGTCAAGCATGTCAAAGAAAGCTTGTGGCGCTTGTGCTAAACCATCGACTTGATGCTCTTTGGTTTTAACATCACCTGATTCAAGCCATTTGCTCATCGTAGCTAAGAATTCTGGAAAGTGATCACCGTATTCTTCAAAGATAATAAAGCCTTTGATGGTTAGACGTTTACTTAGAATATTACCCATCAGGACACCCAAACGGTCTTTACCGTCCGGTAATTCAGTGGCGTTATACTGTGATACCAAGCCACATACTGGAATACGTGCGTGGGCATTTAATAGTGGCAATACGCCATCAAAGACTTTACCACCGACGTTTTCGTAATAAATGTCGATACCATCTGGGCAAGCGATTGCTAGTTGTTCAGCAAAGTCATCGGCTTTATGATCAAGACAAACATCAAAGCCTAATTCTTCAACTGCGTAAGCACACTTCTCAGCACCGCCAGCGACGCCAACAGTACGTAAGCCTAACTGATTACCGACTTGTCCAACAGTTGCGCCAACAGGACCCGTTGCCGCGGCTACGACTAAGGTTTCGCCTTTTTTTGGTTTACCAATATCGGTCAAACCCATGTAGCCTGTGAAGCCGGGCATACCAAGCACACCCAAGCCATAAGAAGGGTTTGCCATATTTTTATCGAGCTTTAGTACGCCTTCGCCATCGCTGACACTATAGTCCTGCCAGCCCGAGTTCGATACTACCAAATCACCGACTGCAAATGTATCGATATTAGATTCAACAACTTGGGCAACCGTTCCGCCTAGCATGACATCGCCAATTTCTAATGGGTCAGCGTAGCTTGAGGCATCACTCATACGTCCGCGCATATAAGGGTCAAGCGATAAATATACGGTGCGTAATAGCATCTCGCTTTGATTGGGTTTTGGAATCTCGCCAGTAGCCAATTCAAAATTATCGGCAGTTGGTGCGCCATGTGGGCGGCTGGCAAGTTTGATTTGACGATTTTGTTGTGGATTTTGTTGTTCGTTAAAGCTCATGATAAAGCGCCTTATTTTATTTATTTTTGATTTTAAAGTTACCCGCCACTCTGAAGTGACAGGCTAGTGGTTTCTATAACGACAATATAACTATAGATAATTACTCAGAGAGTTAAGCGTTACTAGTAATGGCACGCTCTAGAATACGACGTGATACTGCCAAGTCGTTTTTACCATGCTCACCCAATTTCACCATACCATGCACTTCTAATTGCTTTATAATAGGATCAATGGCAGCAGCATCTAACTCAACATCTGCTAAGCTGACCGGCAGTCCAAGCTCGCGGAAGAAATTTTCAGTCTGTTTGATAGCCGCTTCAATGATGGCGTCATCATTTAATTCAGTACCATTATCATTGACTGTAATATTCCAAACGTTGCGTGCATATTGAAGCAATTTGTCTTTTTTACTGTCTTTAAGCTCACGCATGACTGATGGCAATACGATGGTCAGCGTGCGAGCATGGTCAATCGCGTGCAATGAGGTCAACTCATGACCAATCATATGCGTCGTCCAATCTTGCGGTACACCAGTACCGATCAGACCATTTAGCGCCATAGTCGCTGTCCACATGATGTTTTTGCGGGTCTCTAAATTCTCCGGATCGGCTTTTACCGCTGCGCCTTCCTCAATCAGAATCTTTAATAAGCTCTCAGCAAAGGCATCTTGAACTTTCGCGTTGACCGGATAGGTCAGGTACTGTTCCATCACATGAACAAAGGCATCAGCCACACCATTCATTACTTGGCGTTCAGGTAAAGTCATGGTTTTGGTTGGATCTAAAATTGAAAATTTAGGGAAGGCAAGTGGATTACCAAACGGCAGTTTTGCTTGACGTTCGCTAAAGTTAATCACGCCGCCTGAATTCATCTCAGAGCCAGTCGCTGGAATGGTTAATACCGCGCCCAAATCAACTGCTGAATCGATATCTCTGCAATAACTGGTGAGCGCATCCCATGCTTTATCGCGTGATACTGTACCGTCTTCTTCAGTCAATGAAGATACCAGTGCGACAAACTTACTGCCGTCAAGTACAGAGCCACCACCAACGGCTAATAAGAAGTCAATATTGTGCTCATTGACCATATCAGCAGCTTTTAGCAAGGTAGTAAATTCTGGATTGGCTTCAATACCACCAAACTCGAATATTTCGCGATTGCCACTGGCAGCTAATGCCGTTTTAACTTCATCTAACGTACCTGTACGCTGTGCTGAACTGCCACCATAGGTAATCAGTACGCGGGCATCTGTTGGTACAAGCTCAGCCAACTTCTCGATTTGACCTTCACCAAAGACGATACGGACGGGATTGTAATATTGAAAGTTATTCATAAGATTCCTAATATGTTTTCTGAGTATGAAAAAGGGATTTAAAAACTGAAAATAAAGTCTGCAACTTATTTGCATCTGTCCGCATTATATATTAATTAGACCGGTCGTCTAGTAATTATAGTAAATAGTTACAAAACTATCGTATAGGCATTTCAGCCGATATTAAGTTAATCGAATTATTCAGTTGGACTTTTAATAGTAGTAATTAATATTTTCTTCAAACAAAATATTAATAAGATATCCTTGTTCAACACTAGTTCATGGTAAGTTAAACAAGGAGGAGTAAGACGGAAGGATAGACAAAACGAGAGCTACAGAATGTAAATAGATCGTTTATAAAATGAAAAAACTAGCGACCCATAGCGGTAGTAGTCATCAGCCATACTTCTGCTAATGGGGTATCCGTTTGACTAATTTTGGTCACTAAGCTGGCACCAAGCCATGCAAAATACCAACGTTTTGCCATACTCTCAGCCGCTACGTTAGCGGGATGAGGCACAGAACCGTCTGCCCAGCCGGCTTTGATTTGAGTTGCAAGCCATGTAATCGTTTGCTGATAGCCCGCATATAGGACTTTACGCATTGGCTCCGACATATCTGACACTTCAGCGCTAAGCTTTACCACCAAACATTTCTCATGAGTGCAGCCGCTTTGCTGTGTGTCATACCAGTTTTGGAAATAGTCATACAATTTTTGCTGGGCACTAACATCCTGTGAACCAATAGTATCAAGGCGCTGCTTATACTGGGTAAAGTAGTGGCTGATAATCGCCTCGCCAAAGGCTTCTTTTGACGCAAAATAATGATAAAAAGAGCCTTTCGGCACGCCTGCCGTATCTAATATTTGCTTAATGCCAACTGCGGTAAAGCCTTTTTGTGCGATGAGCTTATAGCCCGTCGTTAACAGATGGTCTCTGGTGTTCGATAATGCAATATTAGATAGCGAACTATCTGGTTGAGTATGTTTTATAGCATTGGGTATAGACATGTGACTTATGTTCTCCTTAGAGAGACTAATTATTTAAGATGGTTTAACAAATTTATAAGTATTAATTGGCAAGTTACGTTTGTTCAACAAACAACGGGTTTAAAAGATTCTAATTTTTATAGCGTTTATGTTAGCATTAGACCAATCGTCTAGCAAGTTACGTTTGTTATCGTATGCTGCTATTGCTTATTAAACGTGTTACGGAATCTGATAGACGGCCATGATACGTTATAGCCACACTCTAATAATATTATTAAATAAAAAATAGGAACAATTATGTCAACAGAAACTAAAAATACGCAGGTAAATGTTTATACAGATTTTCATTTGCAATATATATCAGGCGAATGGAAAAAGGGTGATGACGATAGTATCAATACCAATACCAATCCGTTTAACGGTGAAACCTTGGTTGAGATTCAACAAGCAACGGATAAACAACTTGATGAAGCTTATCAAGCGGCAAGCGAGGCGCAAAAACAGTGGGCAAAGCAAATTCCGAACGAACGTGCTGCTATCCTTTATAAAGTAGTCAGTATCTTTGATGAGCGTCAAGATGAGATTGTCGATTGGCTAATCAAAGAGTCGGGCAGTACCCGTATTAAGGCGATGGTCGAGTTTAGCAGTGCGCGGGCGATTACCCTTGAAGCCGCAAGCTTTCCCAATCGCGTCCATGGTGAGATTCGCCCGTCGAACACACCGGGTAAAGAGAATTTTATTTATCGTGAACCGATGGGTGTGATTGCCGTGATTAGCCCATGGAACTTCCCACTACATCTAACCCAGCGCTCTATTGCGCCAGCATTGGCATTGGGAAATGCCGTAGTGTTGAAGCCTGCTAGTGATACGCCGATTACCGGTGGGTTGCTGCTTGCGAAAATATTTGAAGAAGCCGGTTTGCCAAAAGGATTATTAAACGTTGTCGTTGGTAGCGGCAGTGAGATAGGCGATGCGATGGTCACCCATCATGTTCCGAGTTTAGTTTCCTTTACCGGTTCGACCTCTGTGGGTAAGCATATCGGTGAGTTGGCAAATGGCGGCGACTATATCAAGCAAGTGGCGTTAGAGCTTGGTGGTAATAGTCCATTTGTCGTGCTAAAAGACGCTGATATTGAGCAAGCCGTAAAAGCCGCTGCCTTTGGTAAATTCTTGCATCAAGGTCAGATCTGTATTGCGATTAACCGTATCATTGTCGAAGATGAGATTTATGACGATTTCGTCACGCGTTTTGTGGCACACGTTAAGACCTTGAATGTTGGCGATCCTAGCAAAATTGATACGGCAGTCGGTCCGATTATCAATGAAAAACAAGTTGAGTCGCTAAAAGAAAAAATCGCTAAAGCGCAAGATGAAGGCGCAAAAATGCTATTAAGTGGTGAGATAAAAGGTCAAGTGGTACCACCGCACGTCTTTAGCGACGTAACACGTGAGATGGATTTGTCTTGCAACGAAGTATTCGGTCCTTTAGTTGGTATTATTCGCGCCAAAGATGAAGACGACGCGCTGTCGATTGCTAATGATTCTATGTATGGCTTATCGAGTGCGGTATTTACCCAAGATATGGCAACAGGCTTGCGCTTTGCTCGTGGTATCAAAGCTGGCATGACCCATATTAATGATATCTCGGTCAATGACGAAAGCAATGCTCCCTTTGGCGGAGAGAAGAACTCGGGTATCGGACGCTTTAATGGGGAATGGATACTAGAAGAGTTTACTACCTTGCATTGGATTTCAGTGCAGCATACGCCGCGCGATTATCCTTTTTAAGCGTTTTGTTTAGCTGCTTAATTTGACATGTTTTTTTAAACGTTTATTGTTAAATCTCTAATTTGATGTGTTAATAAAAAAGACTGCCCTATAGGCAGTCTTTTTTTGTGCAGTCATAAGAATCTTATTTTCTCATTTAGCATGAAAGCCTAATAGCCCTTGTATTTCTTCAATAGTCATATGTCTGATAAGCGCTTGTTCCTCAACGGTTAACCGATTCGTATGTTCTTTTAACATGCTATAAAGACTGCGTGCAATCTCAGATGTCGTGGCGTAATACATCTGCGGTTCTTCTTTAGTCAGTTTTATCAAAAATTTATCAATTAATTTGCGTTTGTGAGTAGCAGCGTTTTCTTCGGTTTTTTCAGTCATGATATTCTCCTAGGGATAAATCATTTAAGCAGTCGGCTTACTTATAGTCAATGAGTGTATTGAAAGTGGTGAAGCATCAAGTAGGGTTGAACCTATCTGTAAGCTGCCCTAGATTGTCTTACTTATCTAAGACAGCCCCTGAAATTATTATCTTACTTTATAATGAATGGCACGCTAAACCATATCAAAGGTAATATCCTATAATGACCACGACCATTTTTGCTACCCACCATTATAATTATCCGCAAAATTTTATCGAGATGAAACCCAAGATCACGCGGCTTGAACAGGCAATTAAGAAGCTCGAAGCCAATCTGATAAATGCGGATGCTGAGGTATTAGCGCAAAGGCTTAGCAGTCATTTAGGGTTGCAAGTAGATTATGCCAGTGAGCTTAATGGCAATCAGCTATTGGCCGCCACGACTATTGAGGGCAAGGTATTGGTGATCGCTGGCGCGGGTTCTGGCAAAACCAAGACTTTGACCTATAGAACCAGTTACTTGATAGAAAACGGCGTGTCGCCAAAAGAGATTTTACTATTAACCTTTACTCGTAAAGCAGCCAACGAAATCAAAGGTCGTGCTAAGACGTTGCTAGCAAGCACACCATCTTTTGCCCAAAGGTTAAATGAGGATTTGGTAGAAGATAAATTGCCAAAAAATAAAGCCCTGAATGACATCACCAGTGGCACCTTCCATTCTTTTTGTAATATGCTATTGCGTCAATACTCAGGTCTGCTTGGTATTAATCCGAGATTTACCATTCTAGATACAGGCGACAGTGAAGACGCCATCGATTTAATTCATAAGGAAAAAAAGTATCCGACCAAAATAACCAATCAGGCATTTCCGCGCAAAAAAACGTTGCAAAACATCTTTTCAACCTCTAGAAATCGCCGTATTCATATTCGAGGTTTAATCGAAAACAGCTATCCTGATATTGCCGTGCATATTCCTTTTATTGAGCAATTGGCCATTGACTTTCATGAGTACAAGCGTGCCAATCATTTATACGATTTTGATGACATCATTAGCCAAGTGGTGCGTCATTTAAAGACTAATGATACCTTTCGCCAACTGCTACAAAAGCAATATCGTTATGTCATGGTTGATGAATATCAAGACACCAATATTCCGCAAAAAGAGCTGATTGACCTCATCTGTGCGCCTACGTCAGTGTCGCTAATGGTCGTTGGTGATGACAACCAAAGTATTTATGCCTTTCGCGGCGCCAATTATGAAAATATTTTATTATTCGGAGAGGGTTACCCTGAAGCCAAGCTGATTAAACTTGAGCAAAACTATCGTAGTACGCCAGCAGTGCTTGATTATATCAATGCTCTGTCTGCTCAGATCACCTTGGGTTACCAAAAGCAGCTGTACTCTGGTGTTTCTATAGAAGGCGTAAAGCCAGTATTTCGCCGACTTAGCGATGAAAGCAAAGAAGCAAAGTATATTGCTGATAGAATTATCGAATTAAAAACAGACTATGATTATCAAGACTTTGCGGTATTGTGCCGAACCTCCTTTCAATCTAACTACGTTCAGCTAGAATTTATGGAACGTAATATCCCGTTTATTGTCGTTGGTGGGATTCGTTTTATTGAAAGACGCCACATTAAAGACGTCTTAGCATTTGTTAAGATACTTTATAACCCGAATGATACCATTGCATGGCACCGTATTTTGACCTTATTTAAAGGCGTAGGGTCGGTGACTGCCACGCGCTTAACCCAAGCGATTAATGCTGACAATAACTCTTTTGAGCCGTTACTAACAACAAAGTTTGCCAAAAAAAGCACGCAACTTGAGCCGCTGTATAAAATGCTAAGTCAAGCCAGTCAAGCAGAGTCGGTCGAAGCCATTATCGAGCTGATTCTAGATTTTTATATGCCCGTTTTAAAAATCAATGAAGACAATTGGCGTGAGCGTAGCGAAGACTTCCGTGTGCTCAAAAATCTAGCGTTAGAGCATGACAGTCTCGATAAATTTTTAGAAAATCTGGCACTCGATCCACCTAATGACTCGGTTGCCACCGCAGGTGAGCCTGAAAAAGACGAAGAAGGTATCGACAAAAACAGGGACAAAGTGACCATTTCGACCATTCATAGTGCCAAAGGACTTGAATGGTCAGTGGTATTTGTTAATTCATTGGTAGATGGTATGACGCCGCATTACCGCTCACTAAGCGATTTTGAGGAATTAGAAGAGGAGCGTAAGCTGTTTTATGTTGCCTGTAGTCGTGCAAAAAGCAGGCTGTTTTTAACTGCGCCCGATTATTTTTCGAGCTATTCAGGCTATTTTGATAAAGTGTCACGGTTTATCGCTGAAGTACCTGCCGATAAGATAACGGTACTAACGGTAAAACAGCCTTTAGAAGAGAGTGATGATCCAGTTTGGTGGTGATAAAAAATGCTATAAACGTTGGAAAATAGCTTAAAAAATGACTTTTGTTTTTCATTAGGTTGTTACTATTCCTATCAAAAATACCTTGCATAAAAACATATAACCAAAAGTGTTTATTCGTAAAAATATTTAACAGATAAGGGTTTAAAAAATCTTTCAATGCGTTACTATGACCACCTTACCCGTTATATTCATCTATTTAACACTCTGTATCAAAGCCATAAAAAGGGATATGTTATGCGTCATGAAGTTATCGTTATCGGTGCAGGTATGGTTGGCACCTCGGTTGCTTGGCATCTACAAAAAAACAATGCTGAAGTTTTGCTTATAGACAAAAAGCTACCGGGCTCAGAGACTTCATACGGCAATGCTGGCTTGATTCAGCGTGAGGCGATTCATACGCATCCGTTTCCGCGCCAGCTGACTGAAATGATACGTGTATTGCCAAACCAAGGTACTGATATCCGCTATCGCATACCAGCTATTCTTCGTTATCATCAGGCACTATTGCAATACTGGAAATACTCTACACCTGCGTCAGTTAAAAAAATCGAAGGCGAATGGCAAACACTGATTGAGCATTGCACAAGCGAACATCAAACCATGATTAGCGCCTCTGGTGCAGATGAGCTGATTACCCGCGATGGTTGGTTGCAATTGCATCGCTCTGAAGACACCTTTAAAGAAGCCATTGCGCTAGCTATCGATGCTCGCAATCAAGGTGTTGAACATAATGTATTGACAGTTGAAGAATTAAGAGTCATGGAGCCTAGCGCCAATTTTGACGAGTTCGTTGGCGCAATTCATTGGTTAAATTCTTGGCAGGTCTCAAACCCAAGCTTTCTGGTTAAAGCCTATGCAAAAAACTTCCAAGAAATGGGCGGGACAATTAAAGAGACTGGCGTTCAAGAGATCGTACAAGAAGATGGCGGCTGGAAGATTGTTACCGATACCGAGACTTTCTATAGTGATAAATTAGTCATCGCAGCAGGACCTTGGTCTAATGATCTCATCAAGCCGCTTGGTTATGACTTGCCATTATTCCCGATGCGTGGCTATCATCAGCATTTTAAAGTCAACGAAAAGAACACCATCCATCATAGTATGTTTGATATGGATAAAGGTTTTGTCATGGGACCGATGCAGCAAGGTATCCGTATTACCACTGGTGCTGAGATGACGACCATGAATGCGCCAAAGAATTTTGGACAGTTAAAAACCGTGCTTAAACTGGCGCGAAAAATCCTGCCATTAGAAGATGCAGTTGAGAGCGAAGCATGGGCAGGATCACGTCCTTGTATGCCAGATATGAAGCCAGTCATAGGTCCTGCGCCTAAGCACGATAAATTGTGGTTTGCCTTTGGTCACAGTCATCAAGGTTTCACATTAGGACCAATGACCGGTCGTCTCGTTGAAGAGATGATTCATGAAAAACCGCTATTGGTCGATATCAAGCCATTTAGCGCTGATCGCTTTTCTCGCTAAGTAAGATTTCATAAAACTTGAGTCATTTATACATTTTAAAGCATTAAAAATTAAGGATAATAATCCATGCAAAAGCTCCATAGTAATCAACGTATGAGTAAAATTGTGGTTCATAATCAGACTGTTTATCTATGTGGTCAAGTGGGTAACGCTGAAGATGATATCAAAGCCCAAACCTTAACTTGCCTAGAGAAGATCGAAAGCTTGTTACAAGAAGTCGGTAGCGATAAATCAAAGCTACTGTCAGTGACTGTCTGGATAAAAGATATGTCAGATTTTGCCGCAATGAATGAAGTGTGGGATAAGTGGTTTGAAGGCGTACAGCCGCCAGCTCGTGCTTGTGGCGAGTCGGCATTGGCACGTCCTGAGCTATTGGTTGAGATGATTGCCATCGCTGCTGAGTAAATACCAGTACCTGCTACTTAAAACTGAATAATAATGAGAGGGCGTGATATGACTATCAGGCCCTTTTTGATGAGTAACGCATGCAAATAGTCTATAATCAACCTCGTTGACAGTATTGACAGTTATCTGATAAGTAGCAAAAAAGGGTTATAAAAAAATGATTAATAATAAAATTTATCACTCAATTTATGTGTTGGCAGAAAAGCTATTAGAAGCGGACAGTGCCAATGATAAAGAGACATTTGATACGCTGTATGTACAGCTAAAAGACTTGTGCATTGAAAATGAGAAAGGCAATAAGGATCATCCTGAGCAGTGGGAGACATTGGCAGATTTTACGGAAGATTTGGATGAGGCATTAGTTATTTACCAGAAGGCCTTCGATAAAGCAGCAGTGATTCAATCAAAAGAGCATTTATCATCGATAGCCTTTTCAATGGCTGAGCTACAGAGCGAGCTTGGACAGACAGAGGCAGCGATTCAAAGCTTACAGAGTGCTAAAATTACTGCCAGTAAGCTCGACGATAAAGCATTCAAAAGTGAGATAAATAAGATGCTTGCAAAATTACTAGCTGAGTAATCTTAATTATTGCCATCTCTTATTTAAAAAACGCCTTTGTTATTTAAAAAAGTGGCGCTGCCAACGCCAACAGAGACATTTTGCATTATAGAATAACTCTATTGTTCTTATCGTCCTGTCCATATGGCAGAACGCTTTTCGATAAAGGCGTCAATCCCTTCACTCACATCATCCGCCATCATATTGCAGCTCATCACCTCGCTGGCATACTCATAAGCCTCTGCCAATTCCATATCCAGTTGCTTATAAAACATGGTTTTGCCAGTTTTAAGAGCGACTGAAGATTTACTGGTAATAGCGTCTATCAGAGACTGTAGTATCTGGTCTAATTGCTCAGCGCTTGCCACACGATTGATCAGTCCCTGCTGTAGTGCAGTGTGGGCATCTATAAATTCACCAGTAATCAGCATCTCAAATGCTTGCTTGCGAGATAGGTTGCGACTGACTGCCACTGCAGGGGTGGAGCAAAATAACCCTACATTGATACCAGAGGTGGCAAATTTGGCATTGTCTGAGGCAATAGCTAAATCACAGGTTGCGACCAGTTGACAACCAGCAGCGGTAGCGATGCCTTGTACTTTGGCAATGACAACTTGCGGCATTTGATTGATGGTGAGCATCATCTGACTACATTGCTCAAATAAAGCGCGCTGAAATGCTTTATCTGGATTGGCGCGCATCTCTTTTAGATTATGTCCTGCACAAAATGCCTTGCCATTTGCGGCAATCACCAGCACTTGCACGCTTGAGTCTTTCGCAATACTGTCAAGCTCCGCTTGCATAGCAGCTAGCAACTCAACCGATAAAGCATTAAATTGTTTGGGACTGTTGAGTGTCAATGTCACCACGCTGCCTGAGATTTCTTTGATAACCAGTGGCTCATTAATGTTTGTCGAGGGAGTCACTGATTGAATGGGGTTAGACTGGGTCATTTATCGTCCTTGATAATGGGTATTGAAACTTAGTGTAAAAGTGTAAAAGCTAATGAAATAATAACCCAAATAGTAGCATGCTTAATTGGTTAAGCAATAGGTCAGTGATACTGATATAGCCCATATAAAAATAGCGCCCTTATCATATAAGAGCGCTATTTTTATGTTTTAAAGGCAATCGTTTCAAAGCGTTAATTACTGTTAGCGCCCTTTAGTAAGCGCCTTCACTGTAAATCAGCTCATAGCTATGGCTATATATCTCAACGATATTGCCAAATGGATCTTCCATATAAATCATGCGATAGGGTTTTTCGCCAGGGTAGTAATAACGAGGTTTCTCCATCCGCTTTTTACCCCCTGCGGCAACCATACGTTCGGCTAGCTCTTCCACATTAGGATCTTGAACACAGAAATGGAAGATACCTGTTTTCCAGTATTCAAAGTTATTGTCAGGATTTTCTTGATTTTTGAATTCAAAAATCTCAACGCCAATACGGTCGCCAGTAGATAAATGAGCAATACGAAAACTGCCCCAACCTGCACCAAAGACTTCGGTACACATCTCACCAATAGCACTGTCATCTTCAGTAATTTCAGTCGGCTCCATGATGATGTACCAACCCATCACTTCAGTATAAAATTTGACAGCGGCATCGAGGTCAGGTACTGAAAGACCAATATGTGAAAAGCTTCTTGGATAAACATTATTCATGGTTTGTACTCCTTTTTGATATGGGAGTAGTTTACAAAGTTATGTATATTACGTAAAATTATCATTTATTATAAAGATAAGTATGTACTGTAATGATAAATATCACATGGCTACGTACCTTTTGCACCTTGGTGGAAGTCGGACATTTTACTCAAACGGCTGAGCGTCTATATATGACGCAGTCAGGGGTTAGTCAGCATATACGTAAGCTTGAGAATCAGTTGGATGTTGACTTGCTTATTCGTCAAGGTAAGCAGTTTTCATTAACAGATGCAGGTGAGCATTTGTATCGAGAGGCAGAGGATATCTTGCAGCGCTTATCACGCTTAGAGCAGCGTATCGGTGACGATCCGTATAATGAGGGATTGGTGCGAATCATGTCGCCTGGCAGCGTTGGTTTAAAGCTCTATCCTAAGCTGTTAACATTACAAGACCAGCATCCAAAGCTGGTGATTGATTACCGTTTTGCCCCCAATACAGATATAGAGCAGGCGCTTTCCAAGCATGAGATTGATATAGGTTTTATGACAACTATCTCGGATGATGAGACGGTCAGCTGCAAGCCGGTGGCTCAAGAAGCGCTACTACTGGTGACACCAATCACGATGATGGAGCCTAGCTGGGAAGCACTTACCAAGCTTGGATTTATTGATCATCCTGATGGCGCACATCATGCCAGTTTGCTGTTGAGCGCCAATTATCCTGAATTTGGACACATCAATGACTTTATTAAAAAAGGCTTTTCCAATCAGATAGGTATGATTTTAGAGCCGGTAAGTAGGGGGCTTGGATTTACCGTATTACCAGCGCACGCAGTTGCCGCGTATCCAAACCCGCAGCTGCTTAAATGTCATCAGCTGCCAGTCTCAGTTAGTGAAACCCTGTACTTTGCTGTACGCCGCCAGCAGGTACTGCCAAATAGGATGCAAACCGTCCTCAATGAGGTGAAAAAATGGCTATAACAGCGTCTAATAGAGTATCTTAAGTAGCCGTATAAAGCCTACTTGATACTTTGACCTAGTTTTATTGCCGCAGCAATATTGGTGGCAGTGATTTCAACATTATGATAAGCATTTTCAAAGATATTCTCGATGGACTCTAGCTTTTGGATACTGGGCATAATGACATCAAACTGACTGGTCTGAGCCGATTCTAGTCCATCAACACTGCCACAAATCGCAATCACTGGCGTATGGCGGGCTTTGGCAATGTGGCTAATGCCGCCAGCTACTTTACCCATGGCAGACTGAGCGTCAAGCTTGCCTTCACCAGTAATGACCAAATCTGCATCGGCAATGTGCTGTGATAAGTTGGTAACTTTTGCCACTGTATCAAAACCTGACTTTAACTCAGCTTGGCAAAAGCTCATTAACGCATAGCCAAGACCACCTGCTGCGCCAGCACCCGCTATCTCTTGATAATTCTGATAGCCATGTTGCTCACATACACTTGCAAAATGATTCAATGCTTGGTCCAAATCATTGACTTGCTGTAGGCTAGCGCCTTTTTGAGGACCAAATATTGCACTGGCACCCAATTCGCCACATAAAGGGTTGGTGACATCACAGGCTACTTCAAACACTGTCTGTAACACGCTAGTATGGAAGCTTGTCGCATCTAATCGTTGCAAGTTGGCAAGCGCGCCGCCGCCTTGGGCTAGCATATTGTCATCACTATCATGAAACTTCATGCCAAGTGCGGTTAGCATACCAAGTCCTGCATCATTGGTGGCACTACCACCAAGACCGATAATAATACGTTTGACACCTTCCCTTAAAGCATCTGCAATCAGCTCGCCAACGCCATAGCTGCTGGCGATGACTGGATTGCGCTCTGCCACAGTCAAGAGATGTAAACCACAAGCTTGAGCAACTTCGATGACCGCAGTTGCATCAGGCAGTAATAAATATTTTGCGCTAATCGGTCGCATTAAAGGGTCATGGACGCGCACTTCTTTCCAGCGGCCACCTAGCACGTAAGACAATACTGCAGAAGTCCCTTCACCGCCATCTGCCATAGGTAGCAGTTTATAGTCAGCATCTGGAAACACTTGGCTGAAGCCAGATTGAATGGCGCGGCAAACATCCAGTGCTTCTAAGCTTTCTTTAAATGAGTCGGGAGCAATTAAAATTTTCATGAATGTCTCTTTAAATCTCTTTAAATAAATACCAAGGTTAATAACCAAATAAAGATGATACTGGTCACGCCTTGAATACCAGTCGCCATAGAATGGGCTTTATAAGCCTGTGCCACACTCATACGACTAAACTGGCTAACAATCCAAAAAAAGCTGTCATTAGCGTGTGAGATAGTCATTGCGCCTGCACCAATTGCCATCACGCAAAATACGCGACCAAGCTCACTATCAAGACCTATTTGACCCAATAGTGGTGCGACCATCGCAGAGGTGGTCACCAAGGCAACAGTAGTTGAGCCTTGTGCTGTTTTTAATGCGGCAGAAACGATAAATGGCATAAAAATACCAAGCCCCAAGGCAGATAAAGTCGTTCCTAAATAATCGCCAATTGGTGTGACCTTTAGCATAGCGCCAAACGCGCCGCCAGCGCCAGTGATTAAGAGAATAGGCGCTGCGACCACCAAGCCTTGAGAGATACTATCGCTGATTTGCTGTGTTTTTTGTTCAGTATTGATGAGTAAAAATGATAAAAACAAACCAATCAGTAGGGCTGTCAATGGATTGCCAATAAATATCAAGATATCTGTTATGGTGCTTGTACCAAATGGCGTACTAGGTAAGTTAGCAACAGACGACAAGCAAATCAAGACGATAGGCACGATAATAGGTAAAAATGCCATGGTTGCCGACGGTAGCTTACTATAGTCGTCGCGAGTTTTCATGTTTTCTGGCACAGTCGCAGCTGGCGCGTCGAGTGCATCAATATTGTCAGGAGTGGCATTCAGGAAGCGATTGGACCATAACCAACCGGCAAGTACTGCAACAGTTGTCACAACTACACCGACCATGATGACCAAGCCCAAATTTGACTCAAGTCCCAAGTTTCCTGCTGCTGCAATTGGACCGGGTGTCGGTGGTACAAAGGTATGAGTGGCATATAAGCCAGTTGCTAAGGCAATACTCATCGCCACGCTTGATACTTTTAAGCGCTCAGCCAAAGACTCTTTTAACGAGTTTAAAATAATATAGCCTGAATCGCAAAACACTGGTACAGATACCACGGCACCTACGATAGACATCGTCAAAGTAGGGAAGCGTGGTCCCAAGACTTTAATGACTGTCTCTGCCATCACAATGGCGGCACCTGTTTTTTCAAGGATTAAGCCGATAATGGTACCAAATACAATGACCAGACCGATATACCCTAAGATACCGCCAAAGCCATCAGAGATAGTTTTGGCGACCGTATTAAGCGGTACTTGGTAAAACAGTGCGACCAAGAAGGCAGATAATATCAATACTAAAAAAGGATGCCACTTGAGTTTTGCGGTGGCAAAAATAATAAAAAGAATGGTCAGCACCAGCCAAAATACGATCATCACTATCTCTATATAGTTGTTAATGTCTTATGAAAAATTATGAGGCTCATGCAGCGTGCACTTCATAAAGCATCAATAGTCATATGAATTTTTAAAGGGGCATATTCTATAGTAAATCTACGTTGCTAGGAAATCTATTCGGCTCATATTTGATTTTATTCATGGTAAAGCTGAGATACTCTGCTAGTATGTGGGTTTTGTTTGACATGTACCAGATTTAGGATACTTCCTTTGAACATATTTAATGCCCCGATAATTCCCAATATCGAAAATAATTTGCTACGCCAGCAGCTAGAGCAAATCATTGACCAGAAGACCAAACCAATTGGCGCACTTGGACGTTTAGAGACGCTCGCTCTGCAGTTAGGTATGATTCAAGGCACAATTATGCCAAAGATTGAGCAACCTCAAATTCGAGTATTTGCCGCCGATCATGGTTTAACCAAGCATGGCACGTCTGCGTATCCTAGTGCAGTCACTGCACAGATGGTTTATAACTTTTTGCAAGGCGGCGCTGCCATCAATGTCTTAGCACGTCAGCATAATATTGAGCTAAAAGTAGTCGATGCTGGGGTAGATGCGGATTTTGATGCTCATCCGCAACTGCTAGATTATAAAATTCGACATGGTAGCCGTGATGCACTAACAGAAGCTGCGATGACACAAGTAGAATGTTTAGCTGCGTTAGAAAGCGGTATGAACGTGGTTAAGAACATGGCGGGTAATCTATTGATTGTCGGTGAAATGGGCATCGGTAATACCTCAGCGGCAAGTCTTTTGCTAGCGAGACTTGGCGACTTGTCTATTGCTGATTGTATCGGTCGCGGTACAGGACTCGATGATGCAGGCTTGCAGCATAAGGCAAATATCTTAACGCAAGTATTAGAGCGTCACAGTGAAGTACAAGCGCCGTTCGATGTGCTTGCTGCATTAGGCGGGCTTGAGATTGCTATGATGGCAGGCGCGCTGATGCAGGCTGCCAGTGAACGTCGTATTTTGTTAATCGATGGTTTTATTGCTAGTAGCGCATTATTGGTCGCTGAGCGTTTAGAGCCGGGCGTTGCTCAATATGCTATCTTTGCTCATCACTCAGTTGAACCAGGGCACGCGCATTTATTAAAACTGCTGAATGCTAAGCCATTACTTGATATGGGTATGCGCTTAGGCGAGGGTAGTGGTGCGGCATTAGCGTATCCACTATTACAATCTGCCTGTGCCATTATCAATGAGATGGCAAGTTTTAGTGATGCTGGTATCAGTGAGCAAAGCAAGTGATGCAAAGTTCATCCTCAAAGCTGTCTGTATTGCAGCGCCTTCGTTATGAAGCCCGATTGATATTGGTTGCTGTTCAGTTTTTAACCCGTATATCCGTCCCGTCTTTTAGCCATTATGATCCGCAGTGGCTGCACCAAAGCAGCCGTTATTTTCCAGCGGTAGGCTTACTGATAGGTTTGCTTTGTGCTGGCGTGTTTTGGCTTAGCAGTCTCTTATTCATACCGCTAGTTGCGGCAGTGATAAGTACGGCTTTTGGTATCAAGTTAACAGGTGCTTTTCATGAAGATGGACTTGCCGATAGTTGCGATGGGCTAGGTGGCGGACTCACTCGCGAGCGCACTTTAGAGATTATGAAAGACTCACGCCTAGGCACGTATGGCGTATTAGGTTTGGTCTCAGCGCTATTGCTTAAAATCAGCTTACTTACTGCGATGCCAATACCCGTTGCTATCGTTGCACTCATTATTGGGCATACTGCGTCACGTTTATTTTGTATTAGTTTACTGACGCTATTGCCTTATGGCGGAGAGATTGAACATGCCAAAGCAAAACCGATGGCACAGCAGCTGACACCATTACAAGCTATATATAGCAGTGGTTGGCTAATATTGGCTATTACTTTGGTCACACTGGTTTTCCCTAATACCATGCAACAGATTGGTATTTGGCAATGGTTATTGGCTTTATTGCTAGGCATAGGCGCGACAGATTATATGCGGCGCTTATTACATAGACGTTTAGATGGTTATACGGGTGATGGCTTAGGAGCCACGCAGCAGCTTAGCGAAATTGCTATTTATATTGGACTGGCCGCTTCATTGCCCTTAATTTAAGCCAAAGCGTTAAAAATGATGCTAAGAAAGGATACTCGCACTCATGATTATGTATATTTGGCGTCATCCAAAACCAGTTACGGCTGGTGGTCTCTGTATTGGACAGACAGATGTAGAGGTCGATAAACGTAAACTAAAACGCCTTGCCAATAAAATACAGCGCTTTGTACGTCTACAACAATTACCAAAAGTGATTTGGGTTAGCCCCTTACAGCGTTCACTAAAGGTCGGGGAAATATTGGCACAGCGCGGTTTTGAGTGTCGAGTCGCACCTGAATTGGCTGAGATTCATTTCGGTGATTGGGATGGTCAGTCTTGGAAACAGATTGAGAAACAACAAATTGATGAATGGTGCAATAATTTTGCCCACTTTGCGCCTGATCATGGTGAAAGTTTGCAACAGCTGTTTAATCGAGCAGAGAGCTGGTTGGATAAAATTGCAGTTGAGCAAAAAGATCATCCAGTATTAGCCATCGGTCATGCTGGTTGGATCAATGCCGCTAAGATGATCGCGACTGGTCAAGAGGTACCAAACCTTGCAATTAACTGGCCACACTCTGTAGGATATTTATCCTGTAGTTGTATTGATATTTAACCAAAAAAATGGTCATTATAATGACCGTTTTTAATATTTAATTATAGTTTAAAAGTGTTGAAATGCTACTGACAGTCATTTGATAGATCATTAATCTTCTCAAAACATGCTCTCTCAGTTTCTGCTATAGCCGAATCAAAGCTCACATAAATGCCTTTGTCATCTAAGGTCGCATACCAATGGTCAGTATTATTATCGGTTAATATTTGGAAGTATTTATTATTAACGATTCTACCAACCTTATAAGTTTTGCCTTCGGTATAAAAGTCATTGCCTTGAGTACATCGTAAAGTGTCATCAGTATTTATCATGGTATCCTAGATTTCATTCATAAAATAGATATCGTCAGCATAGTGACTAGTAGGATTAGAATACAACAGACGTTATCAATAGTCTTTTGTCATTGCGTATACAGTGTTTATTGTCTGTATCAGTACTAATATAAATAACGAAGTCCAAATCCAACACAAAAAAAACCAGCAACCTAAAGTTGCTGGTTTTTTATTGCGACTAAAACTCAGTATGCTAAAGATTACTCTTCAGAATAGTCTTCGTTTTCGTCTGCAGCGTTGTCTTCGTCTAAATCTTCGTTGTCGCCATCTTCAGAAAGAATGGTAACTAGAATAGTAGCCGTAACGTCATGATGTAGTTGAATATCAACATTATATTCACCAATTTGACGCAAAGTGCCTTCAGGTAGCTTGATTTCAGCACGGTCAACTTCTAGACCTGAGTTAGTCAATGCTTCAGCGATATCGCGTGTACCGATAGAGCCGAATAGCTTGCCTTCGTCACCTGATTTAGCGCGCATGATAACATTAACGTCAGTTAATGCGTCAGCACGTTCTTGAGCAACAGCTACTTCTTTTGCTTCTTCAGCTTCAAGCTCAGCACGACGTGCTTCGAACTTTTCAATGTTAGCTTTAGTAGCAGGTAGTGCTTTACCCAAAGGGATAAGAAAGTTACGTCCGTAACCTGGTTTTACATCGACAGTTTCACCGAGTTTGCCAAGGTTGACGATACGCTGTAACAAAATAATTTGCATGAGTCATTCCTAGTTAACGGTTAACCCTGATGGTTATCAGTGTATGGAAGTAGCGATAAATAACGAGCTTGCTTGATAGCAGTCGCTAGTTGACGCTGATATTTAGTAGACGTACCGGTAATACGGCTTGGTACGATTTTGCCATTATCACTGATATACTGTTTTAGCAATTCAACATCTTTATAATCGATGTGAGTGATACCTTCAGCAGTGAAACGGCAGAATTTGCGACGGCGATAAAAACGTGCCATGATTATGCTCCTTTAATTAGTCATCACTGTGGTTGTCGTTGTCATCATTACTGTCTGGACGACGAGTAGTAGCTTTGCGTGCGCGTTTTTCATCGGCATTCTTGGCTAACTGCGACTCTTCAGTGACAGCATCATCACGGCGCATAACTAGACTACGAATGATCGCGTCGTTATAACGGAATAATTCTTCAAGTTCAGCTAAAGTCTCGCCGTCAGTTTCAATGTTGAAAAGAACGTAATGAGCTTTGTGAATCTTGTTAATTGGGTAAGCAAGTTGACGACGACCCCAATCTTCTAGACGATGGATAGTGCCGTTGTTGTCTTGAACTAACTTGATATAGCGTTCAACCATGCCGACCACTTGGTCGCTTTGGTCTGGGTGTACAAGTAACACCAGTTCGTAATGTCGCATTATGACTCCTTACGGATTAGTAGCTATTAACCCTATGTTAATAGCAAGGAGATTTATAAGGTAAGCTCAAATCCTACCCATTATTATAAATAATTAACAGAGAATAAGCTTAGTTTATAAAGCGCCATATTATAACAGTAGTCACTGATGAACACAAAGGTTAATCAATGCACAGCTGTTAATAAAAATTATTAATCGAATACCTTGTTTCTTTATCAATAAAAAAGCAACGCTGATACGTCGCTTTTTATGACAAACATAAGAGATATTGTTAATAATCAAAAATAGGATTATTTTATTTTTGGCTCTTTTATCAATTGACTACTATCTGCTTTAACTACCAAAGTTTTGGCCAATTTGTCGTGCCAACCAATGTTTTCAGGACTTTTAGACGCCATATAATAATGAATAGCAACAATGACAAAGCCTAAAAAGCTGGTAAACGAGAACAATAAGTTATAAATGATAAACAGCAAAAAGGTACGCATACCAATAAGCTTTAAAAATGATGGCAGACGATGGGTGGTTTGATCAACCACGCGAATACCCGTAATCATTTTGCCCAACGATTGACCACGTAAAGTGATAAATAACAATTGCAAGGCAAACAAACCAAAGACCATGACCTGCGAGATCATCAACGTGCTGCTAGGCAAGCTTTCCATCAATGTCACTGAGTACTGATAAGCAGCGTCCATATCCTGAATATTTTGGAACTTGGTATAGTCGACATCCATCTTGGTCAATGCCATGACTAGTGGAAAAATCGCTAATAAATACAGTAAAGCATTCAGCGCCGTTGCCAATATCCGTGACATGATAGGAGCGAGTATCACATTACCCACTACTTTATCTTTTGCTGAAGCAGCCTTGGTCGCGTTAGACTTATTTAATGACACATTACTATTTGGCGTGTGATGACGATTGGTTGTCATATCTGCTTTGGTGTTTTTAGCCGTGTCTTTTGAACGTTCAGGCTTGCCATATAAACGATCTAGCGATACCGATTGTTTGTCTTTATTGGTATCTGCTGCATCGTCTTCTGGGAAGATAGTAACGTTGTTGATGATAGAATCATTAACCTCAGGCATCGCTACATGAGTTGGGCGATAAAAGGCTTGATTGTTAGTTAAGTTACCCACGCGCTGCCACTGATCTAAGCCGTCATGCCAGACCAAATCATCTAATAGCACTTCACCAGAGGTGAGCATAATATTGAGCTGATCCAAAGTGTAGGGACCGGCTTGTACGTTATTTCGAGCAAGGAAAATCTGCATAATTGCCTGCATAGTTAGTCATGTCTTAAGTCACTGTTTTAAAAAACTGCTTTTCAGTCACTATTGATCATACATTATATTAGGGTCTATTTGAAAAAATCAAATAGACCCTATTAATTGTATCTTAAATGACGGTGTGAATTAACGTTGTGACGTAACGTTACAGCTTACTTCGCTTCTTCACCCGCTAAGAAGAACCAAGTATCTAGTACTGAGTCAGGATTCAGTGATACTGAGCTGATGCCTTGCTCCATGAGCCATAAAGCTAGATCTGGATGGTCTGATGGACCTTGACCACAGATACCGACATATTTGTTTTGCTTACGGCAAGCATCAATTGCCATTGACAACAGCTTTTTAACCGCAGGGTCACGCTCATCAAATAGATGTGAGACGATACCTGAGTCACGGTCAAGACCTAGAGTCAACTGCGTCAAATCGTTTGAACCGATTGAGAAACCGTCAAAATGCTCTAGGAACTCTTCTGCTAGTAAGCAGTTGGTTGGTAGCTCACACATCATGATAATGCGTAGACCGTTTTCACCACGTTTTAGACCATTTTTCTCAAGCAATTCGATGACTTGTTTGGCTTCACCAACGGTACGGACGAATGGAATCATAATCTCGACGTTGGTCAAGCCCATCTCATCACGGACACGTTTCAGTGCTTTACACTCAAGCTCGAAGCAGTCACGGAAGTTATCAGACACGTAGCGGCTAGCACCACGGAAACCAAGCATTGGGTTTTCTTCTGATGGCTCGTATAATTTACCACCAAGCAAGTTAGCATATTCGTTTGATTTGAAATCTGACATACGAACGATAACCGGCTGATCCATAAAAGCAACGGCTAGGGTTGAGATACCTTCAACCAATTTATCCACATAGAAGTCAACGGGTGAGGCATAACCTGCGATACGCTCATTAATGGCTTGTGCAATTTCACGTGGCAAGCTGTTCATGTTCAGTAAGGCTTTTGGATGTACACCAATCATACGGTTGATGATGAACTCAAGACGTGCAAGACCGATACCTTCGTTTGGCATTTGGGTAAATGAGAAGGCACGATCTGGATTACCAACGTTCATCATGACTTTGAATGCAAGCTCAGGCATAGATTCTACAGAGTTGGTCTGTACTTCAAAATCAATCTGACTTTCATAAATGAAGCCAGTATCGCCTTCAGCACAAGAAGCAGTCACATCTTGACCATCAACCAACAGCTCAGTGGCATTACCACAACCAACGATAGCAGGGACGCCTAGCTCACGAGCGATAATCGCTGCGTGACAAGTACGACCACCACGGTTAGTAATGATAGCAGAAGCACGCTTCATGACTGGTTCCCAATCCGGATCCGTCATGTCTGATACCAATACATCGCCTTCTTGTACTTTATCCATCTCATTTAGGTTACTAACGATACGGACTTTACCTGAACCGATACGTTGACCAATTGAGCGACCTTCACACAATACTTTAGCGTTAGTCGTATCGATGATATAACGTTCCATGACATTGCTGTCTTGGCCACTCTTAACCGTTTCAGGACGAGCCTGAACGATAAAGATTTCATTGGTGTCGCCGTCTTTTGCCCACTCGATATCCATTGCTTGACCATAATGCTTTTCAATGGTCATCGCTTGCTTGGCAAGTGACGTCAGCTCTTCCGTAGACAAAGAGAACTGCATACGATCTTCTTTTTCAACATCAATGACTTTAACTGATTTGGTAGTACTACCTTCATCACCATAAATCATTTTCTTGTGCTTGCTACCTAAGTTGCGACGGATAATCGCAGGTTTGCCGTTAGCAAGTAATTGCTTTGATACATAGAATTCATCAGGGTTTACGGCGCCCTGTACAACCATTTCACCTAGACCATAGCTTGAAGTGATAAAGACCACTTGATCAAAACCACTTTCGGTATCTAGTGTGAACATAACGCCTGCAGCACCAGTTTCTGAGCGAACCATACGCTGTACAGCAGCAGACAATGCTACGCCTTCGTGCTCAAAACCTTTGTGCACACGATAAGAGATAGCACGGTCATTATAAAGAGAAGCAAAAACTTCTTTAATCGCGATTAGGACGTTATCAATGCCGCGAATGTTCAAGAACGTTTCTTGTTGACCGGCAAATGAGGCGTCTGGCAAATCTTCAGCAGTAGCAGAAGAACGTACCGCAACCGCGATTTCTTTACCATCGCTCATTGCTTCGAATGAATCACGAACCGCTTGCTCAAGATCTTTTGGCAGTTCTTGCTCAATAATCCAAGTACGGATTTTTTTGCCAGTTTCAGCCAGTTTATTGACATCATTAACATCAAGTGTTTTAAGCTCGTTGTTAATTTTGTCAAGTAAGCCTGTTTCTGTTAGAAACTGGTAAAAAGCATTTGAAGTTGTGGCAAAGCCGCCTGGAACACTAACGCCCAAATCAGATAGATGGCTGATCATTTCACCAAGTGAAGCGTTTTTGCCACCGACCATTTCAATGTCGTCTTTTCCTAACTGATCAAGGTTAATTACAAGTGCTGTAGATTGCGCTGCCATGATAACTCCAGAAAATAAGGTTATTTAGTAAAGATTATAATGGTCGATTATACCCCTATATTTTGAGAATTTCGAGAGCTTGAAGCAAAAAAAAGATGAAAAAGCTACAAATTGTGAGATTTGCTACATATTTATTAGGCTAGATCATAAATTTTGGCACGATAAATATCGATCTTACAGTGAGCTGAGTCTTAAAAATCTATCTAAGTCTAAGTGTGCGCCTGTAACATTGATTACTATTAAGCGTCTATTATGCGTATAATAAAGGTGAAAATTTGAGACGCATATGACCAAATTATGAAGCGCTAGATGCTAAAAATGAAAGGCTGCTACTGAGGTTTCAACCAAGGATTTAAAAATAAGGTATCAACGTTATGTATGTAAATCATTCGTCACCACAACCCAATTCTACGATTCAAAATATGAAAGCACTAGAAGTTGATAACGCTCAGAACATAAGAACGGCGTTTTTTATCTCTGATGGCACGGCGATTACAGCAGAAACGCTTGGGCGTGCTATTTTAAGCCAATTTGCTTCAGTGCCTTTTGAGACTCGAGTATTGCCTTATGTGGATAATCTAGAGCGTGCTGAAGATGCGGTTGTGCAAATCAATACCGCCTATCAGCGAGATGGCTTGCTGCCACTGGTGTTTGATACCATTGTTAGTCCTGAGATTCGTGAGAAAATCAATTCAGCGCACAGCTGTAATCTTGATATGTATGAAGGTCTCATCGGTCGCGTAGCAGAAGAGACGGGCGTGGAGCCAGATGGGCATTCAGGTCATGCCCATGATAACGTCGACTCTGAGACTTATAAAGAGCGTATTGATGCGGTGCATTTTGCTTTAGATAATGATGACGGCGCGCGTACCCGTCATTATCATGCAGCAGATATTATTTTGATTGGCGTTTCGCGCTCTGGTAAAACGCCAACCTCATTATATTTGGCACTACAATTTGGTATTCGAGCGGCCAATTATCCTTTAACCGAAGAAGACCTAAATGACAACCAGCTACCTAAAGCATTGCGTGAGCATAAACACAAGTTATTTGGTCTGATTATCGATACGGATCGTTTGGTGAAAATCCGCCAAGAGCGCCGCGCGGGTAGTCGCTACTCAAGTTATCAGCAATGTCAGCAAGAACAGCGCGCAATACAAGGGATTTATACCTCACAGGGGATTCCAAGCCTTGATGTGTCAGAGATGTCCGTTGAAGAGATTGCCACGCGTATATTGCAGATGACTGGTCTCAAACGCCGCATTGGCTAATTGAGCTCGGTCTCTATTTTTCTGAAAAACAATACTTTTGAAAAAAACAGTTGTAATGGTGGCTGTATTGCAAAATAACGTATCACCACGTATGGTGGACACACTTTAGCACCATGGATATTTTTATCTAGACATTTATAAAGATGAAGGCTTCCGCGAGCTAAAAAACAGATTCATAAATGAATAAAGAGGACACGATGGGAAGCAAAACGATAGGCGACGCGACCAATGATACTGGTAAAGATATTAAAACTGAGGTGTCTAATAAGGAAAGTGGTCGTGTACCAAACCCCGAGCATACTGAGGGTAAAAATAAGAAAGAGAAAATCGAACAAACGCATGAGCAGGTTACTGAAGATATCATGCATCATCCAGATTTGGTCAATCCACTAGATGATACACGTATCGACGTAAAATCGGGCTTTACTAAGGATTCACAACGTCTAAAAAGCGATAAGCATGAGTTTGAATATGATGCGGTCGTATTAGGTGCAGGTCCAGCGGGTGAAGCTGCTGCCATGAAACTTGCCAAATCGGGCAAGAAAGTGGTGGTCATTGACCCGCGCGAGCAAGTAGGCGGTAACTGTACCCACGTTGGTACGATTCCAAGTAAAGCTTTGCGCCAGTCCGTTTTTAACTTGATTAACTTTCGCCGTGACCAGATGTTTACTAAGGCCATGGACTATCATCAAGTCCCGCTGAATATCGTGTTAGCTAAAGCTCGAAAAGTGATTCTGCAACAGGTTCAGACGCACACCAGATTCTATGAGCGCAACCAAATCGAAGTGATTCATGGTTGGGCAAATTTTATCGATAAAAACACGATACGTATCGAAATTGATGAAAATACCTTTGAAACGATCACCTTTAACAAAGCTATCATTACGGTCGGCAGCCGTCCATACCGCCCTGATATCTTAGACTTTAATCATCCACGCGTATTTGATTCTGATAAAATCCTACAGATGGATTATGTCGTTAAGAAAATCATTATTTATGGCGCTGGCGTGATTGGCTGTGAGTATGCGTCTATCTTCACCGGTCTTGGCTATAAAGTAGATTTGATTAATAACCAAAATCAGCTGCTAAGCTATTTGGATAGTGAAATCAGTGACGCCATCGCTCATGACTTTCGTCAATTTGGCGTAGTTATCCGCAGCAATGAAGAGATTGACCATTTAGAAACGCACGATGACTGTGTCATTTTGCATCTAAAAAGTGGTAAGAAAATTAAGTCAGACGCTATTTTATGGTCGAATGGACGCTCAGGTAATACTGAAGGCTTAAATTTAGAATGCCTAGGTCTAGAAGCCAATAGCCGCGGTCAGCTGAAAGTTGATGATACTTACTGTACCGAAGTTGAAAACATCTATGCAGCGGGCGATGTTATCGGTTGGCCTTCATTAGCTTCTGCCGCTTACGACCAAGGGCGCTGTGCGGCGGCATTTATGGTCGGTGACCGTGATGCAGAGCCTGTATCGAGCGTACCAACAGGTATTTATACGATACCTGAGATTTCATGTATCGGTAAAACGGAACAAGAATTAACCGATGCTAAAGTTCCTTATGAGGTCGGTCAGGCTTTCTTTAAGCATCTTGCACGCGCGCAAATCATTGGTGAGCGTTCAGGCGTTCTAAAAATCTTGTTCCACCGTGAGACGTTAGAGATTTTAGGGATTCACTGCTACGGCAATCATGCCTCTGAGATTATCCACATTGGGCAAGCCGTGATGAAATGTAATGCCACGCTTGAATACTTTGTAAATACTACCTTTAATTATCCAACGATGGCAGAAGCTTATCGCGTCGCGGCATTGAATGGTCTTAATCGTGTGTTCTAACGATTAATGATATTAAACTGAGTCAATAAAAAAGCGTCTGTAATTATACAGGCGCTTTTTTTATCATGTTTAATATGTTTAATATGTTATTAACTTTAATAAGTATTTTTACGTTCTGACGTTAACCAGCGGAATAGCAACAGTAGAATAAAGTAAAAAATCCACAATCCTGCCAACGCATAAAATCCTGTCGCTACTTGTGCAATACTGGCGCCCATTTGGTTAAGCTGCACGGAAGTATTGATACCTGGTGTCGTTGGCAATAACCAACGAATGATTTGCAAGAATTCAGGAAGCTGATGGGCAGGCCACGGATAACCACTGACAAAAAACATCGGTAATGAGCTAAAAATTAAAATTTGCATACTACGCTCGCGCTGGCGAAACCAAAGTCCAAGCACGCAACCAAGTGTGGCGACTGTCGGACAAAATAGCAGCAAGAATAATAAACTGCCGAGCATGTTTTGCCCGCGCGGATAGTCATGAAGCTCAAATGCCCAGCCGTAATAAAAACAGCCAATCACAAAGCTAAACATACTTAGCGCGGCAATCCGCCCAAGCCAGCCACGAATGTTAGTTCTATGGCGTCGTTGCTCATACCAAGTGCCGATCAACATCGCCGTTGACATCAAAAGCGTTTGCTGCAAGATAAGAATAGATACCGCTGGCACGACGTAAGCGCCATAACCTTCCGTTTGATTATATAAAGGGATAATCTTTAACGGTACGGCTTGAGTTTTGGCAGAAGCAGTCGCTAAGTACGCCCCTTGTGCCACGTTTTTCTTTACCTCAATGCCAGCTGAGACGGTACTAACCGCTTGCAAAAATCCCATTTGTACGTTTTTATTTAATAAAAAATAGCCGCCATTACCAAGCACGCTGACGCTAGCGGCTTTGCCTGACAACACTTGCTGTTCAAGTCCGCTTGGAATAATCATGTAGCCTGCGATGTCATCCGCCCATATGGCATCGATGGCTTGCTGCTCATTTAAGAAGCGTTTCGTATCTAGTTGCGGGCTGGCACTGGCATAGCGAACGATGGTTTGCGATAAAGGACTATTGTCTTTATCAACAATGCCAACAGGCACGTGGTTTACAACTTCGGTAGAATACGGCCAAGGATAGAAGAAACCATAGATAATCGGTGCAATCATCAATAGTAACAGCACACCTTTATCAGAAAACACGTCTTTTATGGTTTGTAAAAAGCTGCCAAAGAAGCTTGGTGATGCCAGAATTTCCTCTGATACTACTATTTTAGTAGACGATTTATGATTTGAATTGGATGACATCAGCGTGCTCCCCAGCGTTCAGGATGCGCTAATGCGCGTTTGCTTAGTAAGGCCGTTAAATATAGCGTAACGAGTGTTGCTAGCGTCAGCCCATAAACAATTGGTAAGGATATGATGACAGGCGCTTGCATCTGTAACTGTGCAATATGCAGCTTAAGATAATGGGTAAGCGGCAACACATCTGACCAATGCTGGGCATTCTTACTGATAGCGACATAAGGAAACGTCACCCCAGCGAACGCATAAGAAGGTGCTGAGATAAAACCCGTCGCCGATAAACCCATACGCAATGAGAAGGAGCCTAAGGTAAATATAGCGCCAAGCCAGAAAGATAACATCATTAATAATATAAGGCTTATATAGGTTACCATGAGCGCGCTAATAGCAATCGATTGTTGCGGCGCTGCCAGCCATAAAGCCAATATCGACCAAATACTATAAGCCAGTAGCGGCCAAAAGTACTTGCCCAATAAACCAACTACCAATACCGGTATACTTACTTCTTCTGGTGCTTGGTTTTGACTGGCTGAGACATTATCTAATGGACTAGGTTGGCTGTCATTATTAGGTTGATCATCTTTAGGTGGTAATGTTAAAGAAACATGACTGCCATTAATAAAGTGATACCAGCGTCCGATTCGCTTGTCACGCAATTCACGGCCAATCGTCGTTGCGCCAATCACCATTGCCAAAATATGCAACAGAGCAGGAATGACTGTCGATGCCAAAAATTGCTGATAATCAGTCGCAGCATTAAACAAGCTAATACGTTGAATGCTAATAGGAGAGTAGGCAATCGCAGCTTGTGATGGAGCCATCCCTTGCTTGACCAAGCGCTTCATCTCAACGCCTGCGGATAAGGTGCCGATGACAGACTGTACGCTGGTTTGGATAATGCCAGAGTGGGTGCCATATTGGGCATTGACTTGGAGTACGATAGGAGCAGGCTTACTTAATAAGATATTACGAGAAAAATCTTCAGGGATAATGACGACTGCATAGATATCACGCTGCAAGATAGCAGCTTTTGCCGCAGCAGGCGTATGATATAGCTGCTTTACCGTCAAATTAGGATTGGCTTCCAAATACCGTAATACCGTATTGGCAACAGGCCCCCGATCATTATCAATCACGCCAATAGGCAAATCAGTGATTTGTATTTGTGAAAAAATCCACCAAATCAGCAGCACAGTAGCCAGCGGTATCCAGAACACCATCGCCAAGTCCCACGGATTTTTTACCAAAAAACGTCGCTCGTAAGCTGCACTGCGTACAAAAGCATCCTTTAGCTTCGTCAGGCGCATAGCTTACTCTTGGTTCTGATTAACGAGGGCAGGATTGAGACGTACAACTACGCTCATACCTGAGCGAATACGTCTATCAGGGTTAGTGGGTCGGGCTTTCACTTCAAAGGTACGAACATCAAAACCATCGTCATTGTTAGTCGGTCGCCAAGTGGCAAAGTCAGACAAGGTTGAGGTAGCATAAACAGTGAATTGCTTGGTATAAGGCTTTTCAGGTGATGATAAAGCGGGAATAGTACCCATGAACCGCTGACCAATCGCAAACTGATTTAAGTAGGTTTCCGTGACATTTAAGACGACCCATTGATCATTGGTATTGACTAAGGTTAGCAGCGGCACACCTTGACCGATCACTTCACCTGCATTGACGATGACATTATCGACGACACCAGAGATTGGGCTTTTTAAGTTGGCTTCTTCTTTCGCTACCAATGCTTCTTCTAATTGCGCATCGACTTGCGCAACTTGTGCAGTCGCCGCTGACTTATCTTCACTACGTGCGCCTTCCATCGCTAACTCATACTGTAAGCGTGCTGCTTCAGTTTGATCTTGAGTTGCCAAATATTGTGCATAGGCTTCATCACGCTTTTGCCGCGCCATCAGTCCTTCTTCATACAGACGATTAACGCGCTGATAAGTGTTTTCTGCCAAGTCAGATGCTGCTTTATGAGCTTGCCACGCTGCTTTTGCTTGAGCGATTTCTTGCGGGCGCGCCCCATTTTCTGCTTTATCTAGCTGGCTTTGTGCCATTTGTTTGCCAGCACGTGCCTGATTGATTTTTGCATTAATCTCAGGCGAATCCATCTCTATCAGCTGTTGACCGACCGTGACTGAATCACCTTCTGTGACTAATATTTTTGCAATACGTCCCGGTACTTTTGCCGCGATAGACGTTTGCTGCATTTGCATTTGCCCTTGCAGAGTAATAATTTGCGGCTCGCTATGTTGATTGCTCTTGTATAAACCATAAGCAATCACACCCAAGATAACTAAAATCACCAGCGCCAAAATCGCCTTTTTAATCTTTGTTGATTTATTATCTTTTACTGACTGGCGCTTATAGCTTGGCACCGTTTGCTCCGGCTCAATGCTAGTATCAGTATTGGTGTCCCTATCGGCATCAGTGCTGTTATTCATAGCAGTCTTAGACGCATCAGCATCATTTGCATCGACCGTAGAATCCATGTTCGTGGGCGCTGGATTATCGTTAGTATTGGTCGATCCAGTCGATGAGTTTAAGCCACCTAGTTTGCGCGAGTCGCCTGATTCGTGGGTAGATTCAGTCATGACAGTGAGATTCCTAAAGCAATAAAGTCGGTAATAAGCAAAATAAATCGTTTGTCGTCTGATATTGCTAAGACGATAAATGGGCGATGTTATTTGTCATATAAAGTGGGTAGCCGAATATCGGCGGCATTGAGATAGGCATTAAAGGCAAGGGGCGTACCGCAGCTTTGCATAAGAGCAGCAAGTGATTGAACATAGCTATAAGCTGCTTGCGCTTGCTCCGTACGTGCTTTTAACGACTGCGTTTGCGCTTGGGCAATCTCGACTGGCGTATTTAAACCCTCTTGTAGTCCAAGCCTGCGCAAACGCAAGACTTCTGCCGCAAGCTCTACATTGCTTTGTAGAGCTTGATAGCGTGATTGGGCGTTATTCACATCATGCCAGTTTTTTTCAACCAGTAATAATAGGTTGTCACTGACTTCAATCTCAGACAAATCAGCTTGACGTATCTTGGCATTACTTGATGCCAGAGACGCAGTTTTATCCAGACCGCCCCATAATTTCCAACTTGCTGAGACGCCAGCGACCCAGCTTGGGTCTTTTTCAATTTGCCCGTAGCCATACAGCATCACAGTAGGCTTGTAACCAGTATCCGATAGCGCATGCAATTGCTGAGCCTGAGCACGTTTGGCGGCGACTTTTTGTAGACCTGGGTGATTGGTCAGTGCCAAATCTTGAAAGTAGCTGACATCAGGTAAGGGTCGGCTTGAGACAAACAAAGGTGTGCGAGGTTTAATGCGATACTCAGTGCGCAATAGACGCTGTAAAGCTATCATAGCAAGACGTGCATCATTATTGGCATTGACAGATTCGCTTTTGGCATCAGCAAGGGCTGACTGCGCTTCTAAGCGATCAACTCGCGATATAAAACCTTCTTCAAAAAGCCGCTGCGCCATATGGTCAGTCTGCTGCAAGGTATCATAGGCATCGTCGCGTAAATAGGCGGCAATGATTGCCAATTGCGCTTTAAAATAACGCTCAATCAAGGTGTTATAAAGCTCGTTTTTGTCCAATATACTGTCAGCTATGGCTTCTTGAGTACGAGCATTGGACGCGCCTGTCAGAGCGGCAGTACGTCCAGCGGTATAAATAGGCCATACTACCCCAAGTCCTGCGCCCGCTGTAGAGCCTGAACGTTTTAACTCGTAGTTATCTGGGATACGCTCACCAATCAATTCACCAAAATTTGGCAAATCTGGAATGGGCGGAATAATGTCACCAACCCTATTATTAATATCATTGACGATGCCGTTTTTTAGCGACGATAGATCAATGTCCGCATCCAAATTGTAGGTAGTGGCTGAAACACGAGCAAATACAAGTGGGTGGTCGATAGTTTTGAGGGCATCCGTTTGATATTCGCTGGCAGCAATAGCGGCCTGATTGGCAGCGATTTTTGGGGATACTTGCAACAAAATATTTTGCGCTTGTTCAAGACTTAACAAGCTAGACACTTCTAACGGATAGCTATTCTCTATGCTTTTATGGGTAATAGGATCGATAAGCGTGCTTAGAGCTGCTTGACGTCCAGAGACCTCGCCCGTACTGTCGCCACGTATCGTCGCTGATTTTACAGAAGCTTCGTTTATAGAAGATTTGTTTGCAGAAGCTGCATGCTTAGAGGATACCGTTTTAGAGGTGATATTTTGATTGACCATATCAAGTGCACTTGATGCATTGTTTTGATTGTCGGCGTCGATAATCTGTGTCACATTGACAGCTATCATCTCATTTTGTGACTCATTCATATGCTCACTAGCGCGTGCAGAGGCAGTCGCCGCTATACTCATGAGCGTAATCGTCATCACGGCAGTGGACAGAGTCGATAGAGCAAATTTCATAGGTCACGTAAGCCATTAATTAGAATACAAGGTACAAGTTAAAAGGTGTCTAGAATCACACGCAATGTATAAACAGTATTAGTCATGCTGAGTACTATTTATGCTAGAGATAATCTAAGCTAAATATTATGCAAAATGTGCTGCTAAATAGACTAAATTATCAAATATGATTCGATCTAAAATTTGTCATGGATGACAAAGCGTACACTGTAGTGCCACAATAGTGACGGGTCAATGCTCACTATTTGCTTATTCTGCATTGTATCAACAAAGGGTTTATGGTAATGCTTTTAACTATAATGAATAATAGCATCATTTAATAAACGGCTGATATAGGCTAACAACTTGTTTTTACTCTAATTTTCCTAATTGCATAGGTTTAAATTTTTTGTAAGTACTATCTATAAAATGGATAGCATTATCTATACTGAATTTTAGATTTTATAAATTTATAGTTAATAAATAATAATATTAGACTCAAATAAGACAAGACAAGACAAGATGGGATGTGAGTAATGGCAGGATATATTTTAGCGTTAGATCAAGGGACAACGTCAAGTCGAGCGATACTGTACGATGATCATGCGCGCCCAATCAAAATGGCACAGCAGCCAACGGTCTTAAAGACACCGCAAGCAGGTTTTGTTGAGCAAGATGCCCAACAAATTTGGCAGACGCAAATCAGCTGCGCTCATGACGTCATCAATCAGGCAGGGCTACTCGCCACCGATGTTAGCAGTATCGCTATTACCAATCAGCGTGAATCTATAGTCATGTGGGATAAGCAAACAGGTAAGCCACTTGCCCCCGCTATTATTTGGCAAGACAGGCGTACAGCGAGCTACTGTGAAGCGCTTGCTACTGAGAACTTAGCCGCCACGCCGCAAAGTGGTACGGTTAGTAATAATAGCCAAGGTGATATGGCAAGCGAAGTGCAACGTATTACAGGTCTGCGTTTAGATCCATATTTCAGTGCCAGTAAAATCGCTTGGTTACTAGATCAAAATCCTAAATTAAGTGTACGCGCCAGCAAAGGTGAGATAGCAGTTGGCACCATAGACAGCTGGCTAATATATAAGCTCACAGGTGGTGAGCATGTCATCGATGTCACCAATGCTTCTCGTACCTTGCTATACGATATCCATAAGCTGGCATGGTCGGAGGAGTTGTGCGCCCGATTTGGCATACCCATGAATATTTTGCCCAAAGTTCTGCCATCCGATGGCGACTTTGGCAAAACCAAAAAGGGATTATTTGCCAAACAAATCCCAATTCATGCAGTATTGGGTGACCAGCAAGCAGCACTTTTTGGTCAAGGCTGTCTTGAGACGGGCATGGCTAAAAATACTTATGGCACTGGTTGTTTTATGCTAATGAATATCGGTCAAAAGCCGCTGTTTAGTGAACATAAGCTACTCACAACTATTGCATGGCAACGAAAATCTGCACCAACTCGCCCAGACAATCTCTCGTTCGAACAAATCGTCCAATCTGGCAGACGCATGCTACAGCCTCCAAGTAGAGAAGTAACTTATGCGTTAGAGGGCAGTGTTTTTATGGCGGGTGCAATTGTACAGTGGCTGCGTGACAACCTAGGTATGTTTCAAAAAAGCGGCGAGGTAGAAGACTTGGCTCGGCAAGTTGAGAGCAGTGAAGAGGTGGTTTTGCTGCCAGCATTTACGGGATTAGGTGCCCCTTATTGGCGCTCAGATATCAGTGCCAGTATTACTGGTATGAGTCGCGGTACGACTAAAGCTCATATTGCAAGGGCAGCACTCGAGGCGGTTGCTTATCAAACATACGATGTGCTCATTGCCATGCAAAAAGACAGCCCGCATCCACTCACTGAATTAAGGGTAGATGGGGGCGCGGCAAATAATGATTTGTTGATGCAGTTCCAAGCAGATTTATTGAATGTGCCGGTACTGCGTCCAAGAGACACAGAGATTACTGCAAAAGGAGCCGCTTTACTTGCTGGCTTAAAAACAGGTTTATATGATGATACAACGATGAAAGCCTCATGGCAGGTAGATCGAGTTTTTGAGCCTAACATGTCTATGGATGTTCGTGAAAAGCATCTGTATAAATGGCAACAAGCTATCAGTAGAGCATTAATAGTGCCTTGATTACCATGATAGATAGTGTTTTGCTTATTAATTAATAGCCGTTTTTCAATATTGTATAATCGACTCACCTAGAAACTACGTCAGATGATAAAGTTTTGGTACAGATACAGACTGTAACGCAATACCATCGTGATTTTGACACAGTTTACATATTCGACCTATCTGTCTTTGAACTCAGTTCTTATACTTTAGAAGATTTAATAAAACGCTTAATCTAGCTTATATTGCTATTAAGTGGATTGACGATAAATAGAATATATAACAAATCAATTAAGGAAGATATTATGAATAACGATGGCCGTATTACAGACCCGAATAACCGTGTGATTACTGATGACTATCTTGAAGTTGGTGATAAAGAGCGTATTATCGATGATAATGAGCGCCGATTGACTGGTAATGATCAGACGATCAATAACACTGTTATTAGACATGAAAATGACAACATTATAGAGGATCATGATGCGATTGATCGTACTGCTGTCAAGCATATGTCGAAAGAAGCAAGAAGTGATCTGAATGCTGATCCAATCACAGGGGAGCCAGGCTCACACCCTGTAGGTACAGGTATTGGTGGTATTGGCGGCGCAGCAGCAGGTGCTGCTATTGGCACGATGGCAGGCCCATTAGGCACGCTTATTGGTGGCGCAATTGGTGCAATTGTCGGTGGCGGTGCAGGTCATGCAGCAGCCGAAGCGATTGATCCAACGCGTGAAGAAGCATATTGGCGTGCAGAGTATGCCAATGCCGATTACTATCAAGAAGGTCATGATTTCGATCGTGATTTGCATCCAGCTTACGCGGTAGGCTATGCTAACCGTGCACGTTATCCCGCTGATGCCCGCTTTGAAGATCATGAGTCAGATTTAGAGCGCTCATGGAACAAGGTGAAAGGTGAATCACGTATGGAATGGAATGAGGCACGTAGAGCATCTCGTGATGCATGGAACCGCATTTCTTAATGTATTTATGCTGATTTTAATAAGGTATTAAGTACTTAGGTTAGATAGTCTATAAAAGTAGTCAGCGAATAATATGCAAGTGCTGCTAATAGTATACTTGCTTCAAGTAACCAAACACGACTAAAGCTTACTGTCTTATTACTGGGTTTAGTTCGATTGTAGACATTTTTTGTTAACAGACGCAATAATTTGAATTTATGCTATTTTAAAGCCTTCAAAGATTTCTTTGGAGGCTTTTTTACTGTATATTACTATGTATGAATATATAATATGCTTTATTGTTAAAATTAGCCAATAAGTAATAATTAGAAACCGTATATAAAAACAATTATAGAATAATAGGCAGTTTATGACCAATAATAATGAAAGTAATCATAAGCAGTTTTATATAGCAACTGCCAACCTGCTCAATTTTGCCAATCCCAATCGTCTCTATTATCCAAACGCACCTGCATATACTAATCACGAATACGAACATAAATTACGCGGTATCACAGATCTACTGTCAAAGGCACACGCTGATATCATTGCGGTCCAAGAAGTATGGGACAGTGAAGCGCTCGAAGCTTTAGCAGTATCATTGGGCTTTAAGCCTGAACATGTCGTTATTCCGCTGGCAAGTAATGACAGCGTAAATTCATATACGCAAGGTAAAGAGGCGCAAAATACGCCTGCTGTCGGTATCATTAGTCGGTTTACGCACTTAGAGACCAGTTTGCTTGAAGAGATTGCCCCAAAAGCGGTCATTGATATCCCTGATGTTGGTCCTTATCAGCGCTTTAATCGTCCGCCCCTTGTATTGCGCGTAGATGCATTTGGTCAGCCGATAACGATTATTACCGCTCATCTAAAAAGTAAACGTGCTTTTTTCTTACGTGATGAGGCTGGTAATTTGTTAGAAGATATGGATGATCCAAACATTCGTATTCGTGCCAAGTTGCGTAGTTTGTGTATGCGTGCGGCAGAAGCGGCTTCTATCAGGCTTTCTATCATAGATAGGTTACAGCATACTCGTGAGCCCTTGATTTTGCTTGGTGATATGAATGATGTGACTGAAAGCGTGACCACCCAGCTGATGACTGAGACTGGCGAGGTCAACTATGACAAGAGCATGCGAGACGTCGCGCTGTTTGATGCTGCTCGTATTCAAGCCCGTTATGGTTGGATGAAAGATGTAGCATACACGCATATCTATCAAGGTATGCCAGAAGTGATTGATCAGTTATTTGTCTCTGAAGAATTTCTACCTGATAGTAAGTTTTCGCTCGGTCAGGTTGAACGGGTTGACTATTTCAATGACCATTTAAAGTGGGATTATGCAGATAGAGTGATCGACCATGGTATTATAAGAGCGAAAATAAAGCTTCACAATTAACACTATTTTATAATTAATTACTGAATTGTTTTTAACCTATTCTTGTTCCTTGCTTGATAGTGTACAAGCGTTTATTATGCCTCTTCGTTGAGTATAGTAGCGGTGTTATCAATCCATATGTGATTGATAGAAATGGTGCTTTGATTTAGGGCACATACTATCCGATGAACACTATATTTTTAAAGATATGACATAACATTAAGAGATTTATCATGAGTGAAAATAAAGACGACAAAATTGAAGATGTACTAGTAGATTCGGAGCTGGCAAAAAAGCTGGTGCCGAATAAGTTTAAGTTTACTAGCCAGCAAGGACGTGCGCGCCGTCAAAAACTGTTGATGGGTGCTAAAAAGTTGAGTGAAACCCAATCTATCAATGATATTACGCTTGCCGCTGTCTGCGAAGAAGCGGGTATTCCACGGGCGTCTGCTTATCATTTCTTCCCTAATATTGAAGCCATATTTTTGGCACTACGTTTTTTAAATGCTATTGATATTTTAGATGTATTGAGAACCGTTGAAACGGTTAAATATGATAGATGGCAAGGGTATCTTACAGCGCTGATTGATCGCTGTGTACAAATTTTTGATGAAGATCAAACCAAAGCCAAATTAATTTATGATACCAATACACCTGATTTTGAAGGCGACAGTTTTGGCGAGCATATGGATCACCAAGTAGTAAAATTGGTATATGATCGTTTGGCTGAACGCTATGAAGTGCCTAAGTTTGAAGATATTCAAGATGTGTTATTGATTACCTTTAGTATCGTGAATGCGATCTTTACCGTTTCTTATCGTCGTCATGAGCGTATTGCCGATAAGTATTTGCAAGAAGCTAATACGGCATCTATCGCTTATCTGCGTTGTTACTTGCCAGAGAAGCTACCGCGTAAAGACCGTTAGTCTGTCTATTAAGTTTTAAAGACATATACTAAAAAATCCGACATTTATATGTCGGATTTTTTTGCTAAATTTTTATGTATAAGCTTTATAAAATACTTATAGTGAATAAAATTCCTACATTTGATCAAGTGTCGGCAATACTTGTCCATTACAGCGCTCACCACTTGCATCGAAAGGCGAGTATTGCTCATAATAACGTACGATAAGCCCTTCTAATGCCACGTTTTCTTTAGAATCGTGAGCATTAACAAAAGCTTCACGTGCTTGTTCAAGCCAGCGGTCAGCCATGCGAAATTGGCTGCCTGCCTGCCGTGAATTATGTTCACATTGGTCGGTCGCTGCCCAGATTAATGCCACTTCACTAAATGCTATTTCACGGGGAGCGCTTGCAATACCACCGATGTCTTTAAGGGCGCTTAACGTCGCCCATAAATCAGGTCGCATTAGCGCTGATGAGGCAGATATATCTTGGATAAGAACAAGATCGTTTTCTGAGCCTTTTTTTAATGCTTGCAAAATAGCTTCTGCAGATTTTGCCGCTTCTAATCCAGCAGGTGAGCGACTATTCATACTGTCTTTATGGATGGCATAGTTGAGCCAAGCTTGGGCTTTATAAGCAAAGTACTGTTGCTGCGCAGTTTTATCTTTTTGCTGATAATGCTGTAGTTCTGCTAGCATACAGCTCATCGCCCGTTGCTGCGAATTTTGGTTTTTATATGTCGCTTTTAAATCCTGACTCTGGCAGTAATCAGAGGTGTTTACAGTAGTGATATGAGCACTTTTTTGAAGAGTCGTAGCTGTGGTTGATACACATGAAGTCGTTGATAATAGCAAAACAGCTGAAAACGCAGCACATATTGGATTTTTATAAGTAGCTACTTTAATAGTAGAGTAAAGCATAACGCGAAAACCTTGTAGTAAGCTGATAAGTATCGGTGCTGGCAATTTTGAGACTGATTTTATCGCTTATCAAATGATATAGTCAATTTACTTCAAAAATATAGTGCTATTGGAATAAGATTTTGAAGTCTTTATCTTCCTTTAGTGCATGCGAATAAGCAAGAACGATTCCAGAAAAACGTCATTCAAGATGGTGCCTTTTTAATTGACCGTCTTATAATGTAGAGGATACAGGTGCTGCACGTTTATTTTTACGTGGGTCTTCACGCTTAAATAGATCTTCATCAAACTTGAAGCGTAGTCTAAAGTAAGCGCCCTCGATGGTAGTATCGTCATAAGCGATGTCTTCATCTTCAAAGCCCATGAAGTTATAACCAAGCGATAACCATAAATTGTTCATTGGACTATAGCCAACTTCAGCGCCAACTAAATAGGCTAGGTCATTTGCTTGCTTATTCCAATAAGTACCTGCTTGTAAACCAATATCCCAGCGCTCGCTAATATCATATAAGCCACGAGCATACAAAGCATGAGCGGTATTGTCACTTGCGATACCTTGAGCATCGTATTCGGTATATTTACCTGCATAGTGACCTGATAACGTTAATGGGCGCGTTGGATGGTAGTTACCGCTCCATGACCAAACAATAGCATCCTTTTGATAAGGGTCATCACCAGTGGCATTATCATCTAAGCGATATTCAAGCTTGGCCAGCATATCAAGCTGATTGCTATCGTAATCGCGATAGGCAGCACCAAGTTGAAAGCGATTGATAGTCCGATGACCATCATCATAATCAACTTTTGAATAAATATCTTTGGCTAATAAAGTCACTTCATCGTTATAGCGATAGGCAACGCCAGCACTACCTAATAAGGTGTCACTGGTATCGCCCCAGCGTTTTTCTAGGCGCCCTGATGCTTTGTAATTTTCGTTAGCAAGGTATTCAACGCCAAAACCTGCTGCAGTTGAGGTACTGTCTTTCTCACCCTCTAAAGATTCGACACGCTCGAGTAAAGTATTAAGCGTCAAACCTTTTTGCACATACCATTTATTCTTTAGACCAATGGCAGCTTCCGCTTCGCGAGCACTGATGGCATCACGCATACGGTATTCACTATAAACCTTGCCATCTTTCATATAAGTGGCATCAAAGCCGACAACAGTGCGTTGACGCTCCTCAGAATCGTCTAAACCATAGCTGCCAGATAAGCTATTGATTAAATCATGACGAGCATAAAGTCGACCTAAATTACCCAGTGCTGTTTCACCGCCGATAGAGGTTGCGTTACGTGAGCTGTGTTCAATATCTTGCTCATACTCAGCAAATACCAATGAGTTATTTAGCTTTGGCAAACGCGCGGTTAGACGGGCGCGGGCAGTGGTGCCTTCGATATCTTTTTCAGTGTTGCTGACGTTGCTTAGCGCAGATTGATTAATGATGTCATCATTTGCAAAAGTATCATTAGTAATATCCACCACATCTGTTGCTGCTTGGGTATTACGTGAGGCACCTTCCTGTTTGTAATAACGTACACCGACTTCACCAACGATATTTTTGCTTAAACGCTGTTCGATACTGGCCTGTACGCCTTCAGTACTTGCATCAGTAATATGATCTTCTGTGCGTACGCCTTCAAGCTTAAGCGCAGTCTTTTTCTCGTTTAAAGTGTGGATGATTTCGATGCCAGATTCGGTACGACCAGCAGTTTGTGGTGACGCGCCAGTGACAAAACCGATATCGGTATCGTTATGATAGGTTTTTGCACGGGTATTTTTTTTATTGTCATAGTCAAGCTCGATACGTAGAGCGTTACCCTCAGCATTATCGCCTGTTAGTTTGTCCGCATTGATCTGATTGCTTGGCTCGAAATTTGGATTCTCAGCTTTGTTTTTGGCATATTCTGCGACCAGTTTTAGCTTGTCATTAAATTTAAACACAGTATTAACGCTAGCAAGCTCTTCTTTATTAAGTGGATCATCACTATTAATATAGCTGCCACCGATAGCAATTTTATCAGTCAATTGTCGTTTAGCAGCGACGCCACCTACCCAATATTTCTCACCACCTTCATCAACTTCGACAGTAACGCGTAAGTAGATAGGGTTGCCATCGATATCTTGGCTAGCAATCGGTGATTTTAGATATAAGCTACGGCTAATAGGATCAATTTCATAATCAGCAAAGCGCGTCAAGGTCTCACGGCGCACAATACGTCCAGGATTATTAGCATCACGGGTGATTACTTCTATAGTTTCTGAATTTTCTAATACTGCATCAAAATCATTAGCAAGCGGGTAAGGACCTGAAATGCCCAAACCACGAGTTTCATTGACACGCTGGGAGGTGCTGGTTTCAGCGGCAAAAGCAGTAATACGCGTGTTGCTATCTTCAAACTGAGCTTTGACACCAGTCAGTGTACGATTATATTGACCGAGCTTAATACCTTCATCATTGTCAATTTGAGTCTTTAAGTCGCCATACATGGCAAATGAGCGACCTTTATCTAGACGTACATATAGCTTGCTCGTCGATTGCGCATCAAAACCTTTGGCTGATGAGTCGCCATAAACGGGATAGTATTCGCCCGGCTCGATATCACGGAACAGGCGCTCGCCTTTTTTGTCGCTGTCATAAGCAAGCGTTAATAGATAATCACCGCGTACTTTGCCTTTTAAGAACATTGCCGCACGACCCGTCGCTGAGTAATCATCGTTACCGGCTATTTCGCGTAATTCTTTTTCAAATGCACCTTGTGCGTCAGTGATATTACTACCATCAAAGTCTTTGAGCGCTATCGCACCTTCAACGATACCAACAGCTATTAATGGACGCAATTGAGCCGTAAACTGTAGCGGAATTACTTGCTTATTGCTGCCTGTATCGATGATCATCTCACCTTTACCGGGTACGCTTGGCGCAGTCACGGAGATCAACAGCTCACCACCATTGACAGTAACTTGCGTACCGGCTTGGTCTTTACTGCTGTCTGCCAAGTTGATACGACCGATATTGGTATCAAGCGTAAGCGAAGTAGAGCCAATATAGGGACGGTTGTCACGATCTTTTAAGCTAATAACGACTTGATATTCGCTGACGCCATCAGCAGGCACCAGTTGTTTTTGGGTACGATAACTAATAGATTGTAAAATATCCGGTGTTAATACCTTGATAGTTTGCTCAGAGATAACTTTGCCATTCACGTCGGTTGCGACACCGCGTAAAGTATTAGTGCCACGTTTTAAATCGACTGCGTAATAATCAAATGCAGTAACATTTTGCTTTTCTTGTTCAGCGGTTTTACCTATTTGCTGTTCTGATACCGCTTTACCATTGGCATATAAAGTAAATATCGACCCGAGTGGTGCTTGTACCTGTACCATTTGCTTATAAGTAGTGAGCTGTTGACCTTCATCTAAATTAATAAAGGCGACGTTATTGTTAGCCACTTCTTTCAGGTATTCCTCCAGCTCTTTTTCTACAGGTGGGGCAACGGTAGTAACAGCCATATCGACACGATTGGCAGAAGGGTTCACCATCTCATTGACGATGGCTGAGTCGCACTGTATGCCGGCATCTAGGACATCGTTAGATTTACAGCCGCTTGCATCGACATTGTCTTTATTATCGCGGTTATAATCAGGCTCTAACACCAGCTCGGTTTTTACCGCTTGCTCTAGGCTGTCATTTTTAGCGCTGACAGATTTGCTGCGCGCGACCAGCTCTGCGTTTAGGCGCTCAGTGCTATCGCCCATACCACCAACGATAGCAAAGTCTGCACGATGCAGCTCGCCATATTTGAGGTCAACGAAACGGCTACCGGCATCACCAGCATTACGGTTGCTTTGGGTAACCAGTTCTGTGGCGTTTGGAATAGTAGTGCGGTCAACTTTGAGGACGTGGGTCTTGGCGCTGATACCATAAAAGTTATATTTTCCTTCAGGATCAGTGACAGCAAAGTTGCCGTTTTCCATATAGAGTCGCACGCCAGCAACACCAAGCTCGCCACCTTGTTTTTGTTGAATGCCATCGCGGTTGATATCATGGTAGACCTTACCGACGATGATGCCATCTGTATTCATAACACCGCGATCGACTTCTACTTTCCACTGGGCTTCTCTTGATACGAGGCTTTGATCTTGCTCAGTTTTGGCAATGGCAGTCGCACGATTGATACCATCACCGCCTAATGCTGATGAACCAACCAATACGCGATAAGTAATATCTTTACTAGTTTTGGCATCCATATTCCCCAGACTTAAAACTTGATATTTGCCATCGGTTTTAAACTCAGTGGTTTGCGCTTTATCAATACTCACACTACCACCAACGTAGTCAAATCCGTGCGGTAAAGCGTCTTTTAATTCAACGTTATAAGCCGTACTGGTACCATCATTTTTGATATTAATTGTATAGTTAACATAATCACCAAGTGAGGCAGTTTTGACATCACCTTCTTTGGTAACTTGTAGGGTTGGGATATCATTAACGATAGCGATATTGCTACTGATAGCTTCTTTAATTTCCTGTCGTATACCATTTGAGTCGATATAAGCCTCTAACGTAGCGAGTAAATTATCACCTTCTAGCGTCTGAATGATATCGTCATTAATGGCATTAGCATTA